>Ga0208425_1000044_pt1 | contig 40467 bp, 37 predicted proteins | sample DEB08_DNA_4_FD_185496 | JGI IMG/M metagenome (GOLD analysis project Ga0208425, IMG submission 185496) | Aqueous microbial communities from the Delaware River and Bay under freshwater to marine salinity gradient to study organic matter... | ecosystem: Environmental > Aquatic > Marine > Coastal ...
CCACCTACCATCGCTCCAAAAGATGTACCAATTCCACCTAAAACAGTTCCAGCAAAAATTAATAGAAGTATTAAAAAGCCCATGTTCCATCTAACATCATTTATTATTGCTTGAAAAACTCCTGCTAAGCCAGCAAGCATGCTTGATGAGATCCAAGTGATTAGAATTATATTGTCAGAATTAATTCCAGAAACACTAGACAACTCCTCGGAATCTCTAACTGCCCTCATCGCCTTACCGAGTTTTGTATATGTCAATAAAAGGCCAATTAAGATCATTACTAGTATCCCAGCTATCAGTACTTTTACATTTCTTGGAGTCATGTCAAAAAAAAGGTAAGTTTGTCTTCTTTGAAGCTCTAAAGGGAAATTTTGTACTTTTCCTGTTGCAAATAGCAAATACAAGTGTCTTATAAATATTGAAAGTCCAATTGTAACAACTAAAACAGCTATATTTCCAACATTGCCTTTTCTTAAAGGTCTAAATAAAATTAACTCCAGCAACCCACCAAATAAACCACAAATAATAACAGCTAATATACACGAAAGAGCAAAGCTCAACCCTAAAGGTGAAAATTTATCTAGAAACAAAACTCGATAATCTATTGGGCTTGAAAAAAATAATGTAGCAATTGCGCCCAAAGCAATAATTTCTCCATGTGCAAAGTTAACTATTCTTGTGACACCATATAACAATGAAAGAGCAACAGATGCCACTGAAATAATTATGCCAAGTAAAAGTCCATTACCTAATTGGTCTAACACCTAGTTACTCTCCTTCTTCAAAGACAACTGTTGAACCATCCTCAACAATTACTTTTAAATTATAACTTCCATTGGTTTGATTTAAATATCCTATTGTAGCATTAATCCAGTTTGCTGGTACATCTGCATTACCTATAACAACAATCGGAAGTTTTCTATCTACACTTATATTAAATATGCCATTTATGACAATATCTCCTGAGCTCAAACTGGGACCGAGGAAAATTTCCCCAGTACCTATAAATTTAGATTGTCCTAAATTAGGACTATCTAAATAATAGTTAGAGTCAAATGAAAGAATATCAAGTTCCCAATTTGTTTTATTTCCTAAATCTAATTTCCATCCACTAACCTGTAATAATCTATCAGTTGATACCTCTCTTAATCTTATCGGTTGGGGATTTCCAAGATTTGCTTGTAATGCTTCTGGGAAGCCAGTTTTTCCTGGTCTGTTTAAAATATCAACTTTGTAACCACTGCCTTCAAAGAAGTCTAAAATTATAGAACCTTCAGTATCAATAGTCATCACATAATCAACTTCTGCACTTAATTGAAAATTTTTGAACTCAGCATCAAATGAGTTAGTTGTTAAAACATTAGCTCCTGTCATAAGAACAATAGGAAAAGTAGTAAAAATAATAATTAAAATTCCAAATAAATAGTTATTTAATAATTCATTTTTAAAATAATTCCTGTTAATTAGTAATAGAGCTACCGGCAATATTGACAATGGCCAATTATCTAAATAGTCATAAATTATTGATGGCCTTAAATATCCAAATAAAAATAGTGATACTTGAATTGCAATTATGAAATAAAAAATATTTCTAAATGTTGTTTGATAATTATTCAATTAGAGCCGGAGAGGGGATTTGAACCCCTGACCTGCCGCTTACAAGGCGGCTGCTCTGCCACTGAGCTACTCCGGCGAACATTAAAATAATAGCAAAGAGAAGAATGAATAAATCTATTTTTTTATAAATATTTGATGCATAGCAATCGCAGCAGCCACTGAAGCATTCAACGATTCAATGCTCTCTGACATATCTATTTGCGCAACAAGATCGAGTTTTTTTTGAATTTCTAAACTAATCCCATTTTGCTCTGATCCTAAAACAAGTGCTATTTTTTGATCAACTAAATTAATTTCCTTAATTTTATTTTTTGAATTCATGTCCAACCCAATAGTCCAATAATTATTTGATTTAATTTTTTTTAAAAGCGAAAAAATAGAATTGTATAAAACGATATCTATATATTCCATTCCTCCAGAAGCTATTGTAAAAGTCCTTTCAGTAATTTTTACTGATCTTTTTTTAGGAATAAAAATGGTTTCAAAACCAAATGCTGCTGCACTTCTAACTATTGCTCCAAAATTGTTTGTATCTTGAATGTGATCAAGAATTAGTACCTTATTTTTTAATATTTGTTCAAAATTTGTTTCATTATAAATTTTTTTTTCATTACAAATTCCAACTATGTTGTGTCTACTGTGAAAATTCCATTTACTTTGATCTTTTACGACTTCAATTTCAAGATTTTTTTTTCTAAGTATCTCCAATAAGTTTTTATATTTACTTGAAGTGTTGTTAGGCGATTCTAAAAGATAAACTTTTTTAACCCTATTAGTACTTAAAGCAGCTTCAAGAGCATTTACGCCTTCAACTAGTTGACCAACGCCATCCACTTTCAATCCCATCTTCAATAACTATTCCAATACTTTCAATATCTTTTCTCATATTATCTGCTGATTCGTATTCTTTTTTGTCTCTTAATTCTTGTCTTAATGCTATGTAGTTTGACATTGAAGAATCGAGGTTTCTGAATTTAATATTGTATTTAAGGAAAAATTCTTTAAATATTTCTTCATTTTGACTTTTATCATTAGGTGTAAAAACAAATCCTAAAGTTTCAAATATATATCTAATTGTTGATCTAATTTTTAAAGTTTTTTCTTCGTTTTTATTATCACTTAGATTCATATAATTAAACATTTCTCCAACAAATTTTGGGGTATTTAAATCATCATTCATAGACTCTTCAAAAAGTTTAATTAAATGTTTATCTACTGGGTCTGAGTTAGCGTCTCCTATGAAATTAATAATATTTTTAAAAGTTTTATCAGACTCTTGCAAGAGATTCTCTGAGAACTCTTGTGGTTTTCTATAATTTGCTCTTAAGAAAAAATATCTGACAGTGTTGCCATCAAACATATTTATATAGTCACTTAGTAATTTAATATTTCCTTCAGATTTTGACATTTTCTTTCCTGAAAGATTTACCATTCCATTATGAAGCCAAAAATTTACAAATTTTTTATTAAATGCTGCTTCAGATTGTGCTCGCTCATTCTCATGATGTGGAAAAATTAAATCATTTCCACCACAATGAATATCAATTCCCTGATTTCCAAACAACCCATGAATCATAGCAGAACACTCTATATGCCAGCCTGGTCGTCCTAATCCCCAAGGTGATTTCCAACTTGGTTCATTTTCTTTTGCAAATTTCCATAATGCAAAATCCTCATTATTTTTTTTATCTTCTACTAAATCTACTCTTGTTCCACTCACCAAGTCTTCAAGTGATCTTCCTGATAGTTCTAAGTAGTTGTCATACTTACTAATATCAAAATAAACTCCTGAGCTTGTTTGATAAGCAATTTCTTTATCTTCTAGTAATTTAATTAAATCTATAATCTCATCAATAGATTCTGTTGCTTTTGGTTCATGATTGGGTGTTTTACAATTTAGTGCTGTGTATGCTTCATTAAACTCTTGTGAAACCTTTGTAGTGAGTTCATTGTAAGTAATGCCTTGTTCGAGTGATTTTTCTATAATCTTGTCATCAATATCAGTAATATTTCTGGCAAAAATAACCTCTTTTCCTATATAGTTTAAATACCTAACTAAAAAATCAAATACAACCGCTGAACGACCATGGCCAATATGCGGAGACGACTGTACAGTTGGACCACAGAGGTAAACCTTAACTTCTTTAGATGGAAAATTAGCTAACTCTTCGGATTTTGTGAGAGTATTGTAAAGTTTAAGCATTTGTAAGTGAGATTATAACTTGGCAAGAAGAAGCAGATTGATTTCCTATAATTCCTAGATTATCAGTAGTTTTTCCTTTTATATTTATTTTTGATGAATTTATATCTAATAATTTTGCAAGATTTTCAATAATCTTATCTCTATTTTTAGATACGTTTATAACCTGCGAGATAAAAATTATATCTATATTATTAATTTTTAAAGATTGATATTCAATTACAGATAAGACTTTTTTAAGTATTTTTAAACTACTTATGTTTTCTGGTGTTTTTGAATTTGAAGGAAAATAGTACCCTATATCTTTTTTCCCAACCGCGCCCAAGAGTGCATCGCAAAGAGCATGAAGTACAATATCCCCATCAGAGTGAGCTTCAAAACCTGAACCATCAAGTTTGAGTCCTGCTAGAAATAGTTCTGAATTTTCAGAGTGCTTATGTATATCAAAACCTATGCCGACTAACATATTTACCTTATTTAAGATGTTTAATTTTGATTATAAACCGTCTTCTGGGTCTTCTTCTGGTAGATGTTGATTAATTTTTTCAATCGCAGTTTCTTCATCTACATTAAGAGCACAGGCAATTTCACTTGCTAATGTTGTTCGTGCTTTTGCAAGCATACGTTTTAATGCCGGTGATATACCTTTATTTATTTGAGCATGAGTAAGATCACGAACTACTTCAGCCACTTGAATTACGTCCCCAGATGTCATTTTTTCTGTTAGAACTTTGTACCACCTACTCCAATTAGTCCCAGCTTCTTCAGGTTTTTCTTTAAATATTGGATACACTTTTTTAGAGACTGCATTTTTTGAAATAACTGGTCTTATGACTTCATCAACACTTTCTACAGGAACCATTACTAATAATCCATCTGTTAAGACTTCTATTTCAAAGTATTGTATTCTTTTTGATTTAGGTTCACCATCAACAAAAATTTCAACATTTTTATTTACTTTTCTTATAACTTTTGCAGCTCCATGATGTGGATGAACTACAAATTGATTGGGTTTATATTTATCTTTTGGGAGTTTTTTTGTTTTAGTTGCCATAAATTACAACATTAATACAGATATAAAAATACTTAATGCCCATTTATATAGGAAAAGCCAATGTTTTTAAGCAAAGTGTCAAAATAATCTCGAAGTTGCTGTGCTCTACCTCTTCCAATGCCTTCAATTTCATAAAGCTTTTCAGGTGACGCTGATAGAAGCTTCGGTAATGTTTTAAATTTTTGAATTATAGAATCATGAAGATTCTCTGGTAAGTTAGGCAGTCTTGCAAGAACTCTATAGCCTTTAGGAGTAGATAAGTCGTCAAGAGGAAGTTTGCCTAAAACTGAACCTAAATAATCAATATCATTTAACTCTTCATAAGATTGACGTGAAATCTCATCAATTGCTTTAGCTATATTCCTATATTTTTTTGCAGGTAAATGATCTTTTAATACAAGATTTAAAGTATTTGTCACTCCAGACTCTAAAGAATCTATCTGAATTAAAACAAGACCTGCCTCCCCTCCTAAGCGTAAAGCTTCGGATCTTACTTGTTTTGCTAGTCGAGTCAGGAGCTCTCCCCTTTGAATAACTTCAAGTACTTGTTGATTAGTTAATGAGTTTTCAATTTCAAGCTCACCGAGTTCAGCAACAGCATCATCAAACCTTCTTCTCATTCTATCTACTGACTGCAATGACTCATTAACTCGACCTAAAATTACTGAAGGTTCCTCTAGCTCAGTAGTCTCTGAATTAGTAAAAACCTTAACTAATGAAGATTCTTCAGAAACAGTAATTACTGTTAAATTTGTCTCTTCTGCAGTTCTTTCGGCAGTCCTGTGCCTTGTACCAGTTTGTGTAGTACTTAATGTATCTGAAGGGTTCAAATGAACATTAGCCTTTAAAATTTTCGTTACAAACTGGTCAACAATTATTGCACCATCCATCTTTGCTAACTCACTAAGCATTTCTGGTGAATATTCACAATCGATTAAATCAACCCCACCAGAAGATATTTTATCTAACTTAGCTGATGACCCTATAACAATTAAAGCCCCGGACTTTTTATCCGCAATTAAATCAACACCAATTCTTAAAGGTTCTCCTGGTAATAATTGTGTTAATTCACTATTGTTATTTTGCATAATATCTCTTTTATATATGAGTGATTTTTTTATTTGAATGTTACTGTATTATTTGTTTATTAGGAATTAGTTTGTAATTTATGGAAAAAATAGAGTGTAAAAGTTGTTCAGCAGTTGTTGACAAAGAATTAGAGTTTTGTTCAAGCTGTGGAGATTGGCTGGGATTAAGTCTTAAAGATATGGAGAGTAAAGATTCCAATCAAAGTGAGAAAATCGAAAGAACTAAAACAGCCCCTGAACAACTATTAAATAAACCTTTATCTACTTATGGAGCAACACCATTGCCATCGAGGAAAGAAGTCCCTGGAATGAGAGCGGTTTTCTTTCTTACTGTATTAATCCCAGCAATTGCTTTAGCTAGCTATCTATATAATTCAAATATTGCTGAAGAAGTGGTTGAGGAAACACAAATAATTCAACAATCTACCACATCCACCACGTCAACAACTGTTGTAAGTGTATTACAAAAACAATATCCTATAAGTTGCTCCGCCTCAAGTTCTTATAACAATGGTGATGGATGGTCATGCGAAAATTTATATGATGGTGATAAGTCTACATGGCAAGATAATAGTTTAGCCTGCAAGGATGGATGGATTGAATTTAATTTTGCAAAAGAATTATATATTGAATTTTTAGTTTTTCAAAATGTTGAAGATTCAAAATCATTTACAAGAAATCATAAAGTTAGGGATATTTTAATTACAACTAGTGACAGTCAATTTAGTTTAGATAAAGAGCTGGAAAATGATAATACATCTCAATGGATAGATGTTAATGCGACAACATCTTACTTAAAAATTGATATTTTGAGTGCATATCCTGGGGAAGAAATTTCTGGAAGCCAACCATTTGAAGAATGTGCAATTCAAGAAATAACTTTCTACGGAAGAGGCTAGCTTAGTTCACCTTTTCTATAAGGTTGTCCAACTTTTTGAGGCATTCTTAATTTCTGACTAGCAGATGAAAGAACTATCAACGTTGTTAAATGTGGTGTAAAGTAGACAAATTCACTAGGTACTGTCTCGGAGTTTAAAAACCAAACTAAAAATCCAATACTAAGTGCAATTGATATTGATGAATTTATATATTTCTTTTCAATTAACTGTTTAATTGCAAATATAAACAATATTAATGAAATTAATATCAGCAATCCATGAACTGCATCATCTGATCTTAATTGGAGTGCATCAGCATAACCAAACAAGCCTGAACCCATAAATATACCAAAAGGTCTATAATTTCCAAAAATCATTGAAGCAAGTCCAATAAACCCTCTTCCTGCAGTTTGACCTTCCCTGTAAATTCCTGAACTTTCTAAAACTAAATATGCGCCTGCTAAACCTGCAAAGCCACCAGAAATCATCACACCGATATATTTCATAAGATAAACATTTACACCTAAAGATTCACTTCCGGTAGGAAGCTCTCCAACACTTCTCATTTGCAAGCCAAATGGAGTAGACCACAAAACCCATGCAGCAACTGGTATTAAGACCAAGGCAAATATAGATATATAAGACAAATTAGAAGTGGCTCCAAGTAGTAAACCAGCTATATCTGAAATAAAAGGGTAATTTAAATCCTGTAAATATCCAAATAAACTGGGTGTGTCTGCCCCTCCAGATAGGTAGGGAAGAGTAAAGTCACCAACGTCACCATCAATTCTTGGAGATTGAGTCGAGCTCTGAGTGGGCTGATCTGCATAAGCTACAACATTTAAAAATCTAGCAACTCCAGCAGCAAGAATATTAATTGCTACACCGGAAACTATGTGATCTACCTGAAAAGTAACGGTACCAACTGCATGGATTAAACCAAAAAGTGCTCCACCTAATATACCAGCCAAAATTCCATACCATGGTCCGTATAGCCAAGCTGCCCATGCACCAAACCATGTGCCCATAATCATCATCCCTTCGAGTCCGATGTTTACAATACCGGTTCTCTCAGAAAACATACCTCCAAGACCTGCAAGACAAATAGGTATTGCGAGTCTAATTGCAGCACCAAAAGTTCCACTTGTAGTGAGTTGATCATATTTATCCATTTGTGCAATAAGTACAATGAAAACAATCGGAAGAATTATTAAATAATGTTTTTTAACAAAATTAATCATCGGCAACAACCTTAGATGCTTCTTTAATTTGCCTATTTGTGACATATCTTTTAACTACTTCATAAGCTACAACAACGGTTAACACTATTACTGCTTGCATAATTTTTTCAATTTCTTTTGGAACGTCTTTTAAATCAAGTATCTGGGCAGACCTTTCAAGAAAAGAAAGTAGAATTGCTCCAAGTGCCATACCAACAGGATGATTTCTTCCAAGAAGAGCTACTGTGATTCCAGCAAAACCTAGCCCGGAGGGAAAGTCTGTTGTGTATTTAAAGAAATAACCTGTTAAAGGCGCTATGCCAACAAAACCAGCAAAAGCACCTGATATCATCATTGCTAAAATGGTCAATCTGGCAGGATTTGCACCACTAAATTTTGCAGCCATCGGACTTGAACCAGTAGCACGTAAATCAAAGCCTAAGGAAGTTTTCCATACAATCCAGTAATATAAGATCCCTATAAAAACTGCACCTATTATAAATCCATGAAGATTTGGCAAATCTTCAATTCCTAGAAATGCATTTAATGATGGGATTCTTGCAGTCTCGGGAAGTAAATCAGTTTGTGGCGCTGTAGTTGAAAGTTCGACTTTTTCGAAAAATATATTTGCAAGTAAATAAGCGATAATCCCAGTTCCAATATAGTTAAGCATGATGGTAGAAATTACCTCATGAACTCCCTTCTTTACCTTTAAGTAACCAGCTATTGCTGCCCAGAACGCAGAGGATATGACAGCTACAAAAATAATTAAAGTTATGTGCAAAAATGAAGGAAGAGCGACTGCTGCTCCAAGAGCGGCTGAAAGCAATGCACCCATTAGGTATTGGGACTCTACACCAATATTAAATAAGCCCATCTTAAATCCGACTGCTACTGCTACAGCGGAGATATACAAAGGTACAGACCTGTTAAGTATTGAAACTATAGATTTACCTGTTTTTCCATAGTCATACATTATTTTAAAAGTTTCTATAGGGTCTTCTCCAATTAAATACAGCATGATTGTAGACAAGCCAAAAGCAACAATTATTGCGAAAACTGGTGCTAATAAAGTGGTTAATTTTAAAGATAATTTCATGTCTTAAGTCCCGTCATGTAACTGCCTAATATTTCTGGAGTTGCATTTTCTGGATCTAGTTCCTTTACAAAGCTTCCTTCATATATGACATATATTCTGTCAGACAACCCAATTAACTCGTCAAGATCGGCAGAAATTAAAAGAACCCCTAGACCGTCATCCCTTGCATCTCTTAATTTATTCCAAATAAGGGATTGGGCACCGATATCTATACCTCTTGTTGGCTGTGAAGCTATTAAAAGACTCGGTTTATTTTCTATTTCTCTGCCAACAACAAATTTTTGCTGATTGCCACCTGAAAGTGCTAATGCAAGAGTACTGTTTCCAGGAGTTCTTACATCAAAGTTTTCAATAACTGTATTAGAATTTTTTGAAGCTTCGTTAAATTTAATATTTGAATATCTTGACTTGTATTTAGTTGATGATTGTTTTCCAAGAATAACATTTTCAGAAAGAGATACATCCATTAGCAATCCTTGTGACTGTCTATCTTCAGGTATGAAACTCAGCCCTGACTCTCTTCTATCTCTTGTGCTCAAGTCATTGATTGTTGTCTCACCTAAAATTATTTCACCAGATTCAATTGGATATACTCCCAATATTGATTCAGCTAACTCTCTTTGTCCGTTACCTTCTACTCCTGCAATCCCAACGACCTCACCTTGATTTATTGAAAAATTAATATTTTCGAATGCTCTTCTTCCATTGTCAATTTCTGCTGTTAGATTTTTAATCGTAAGAGATTTATCTTGTTTAGAATTTTTTTCTCTTTTTGGTGGGGTTGGAAGATTTTGTCCAATCATCATTTCTGCTAAATCAGTTTTCGATACAGTACTTGCATCCACAGTATCTATGTGCTTTCCGCCTCTCATGACTGATATCTCATCAGCAATTTCTAAAACTTCATCTAACTTATGAGAGATAAAAATTATCGTTACTCCACTATCTTTAAGATTTTTTAGATTATTAAACAATTCACTAACTTCTTGTGGTACTAATACTGCTGTTGGTTCATCAAGGATTAGGATTTTCGCTCCTCTAAATAAGACCTTTATAATCTCTACCCTTTGTTTCTCCCCAACTCCGAGCTCATCGATCATAGATTGAGTATTTAATGGCATCGAGTATTTATCAGTAATTTCATTTATCTCATCTTTATATTTTGATTTATTAAGAATCTTAAGTGATGCTTTATCCATACCAAGAATAATGCTTTCTAATACTGATAAATTGTCAGCAAGCATAAAGTGTTGATGCACCATTCCTATTCCTTCTGAAATTGCATCTTTAGGCGAAGAAAAATTTACTTCATTATCAAAAATTTTTATTGATCCAAAATCTTGTTTCAACATCCCATAAAGTATTTTCATTAATGTAGACTTACCAGCACCATTTTCACCAACTATTGCATGTATGGTACCTTCTTGGATCTTTAGATTAATCTCGTCATTAGCTTTAACTCCAGGAAACGATTTTGAAATATTTGATAAGTCAATTGCTAATGTCATATTTTTTAAATTTTATTTTTAAAAGTAAAGTCCCAAGCTTTTGTGTCTTGGGACTTGTACTTTAATTCCTATTACGGAGCAGCAGGTACTTCTATGTCCCCACTGATAATTTGTGCTTTATAAGCCTCAATATCAGAAACGATATCATCAATCCAACCACCTGTGGTTGAGTATCCAACACCATCTACTGATAAGTCAAAGACAGTTACGCCTCCGGCAAATGAACCGTCAACAACTGCTTTGATTGTGTTATAAACTGCAACATCAACTCTTTTAATCATTGATGTAAGAATGTATGGTGCCAATTCTGCTGATACAGTCTTAGCTTGATCTGCGTCAACACCAATTGCCCAAACTTTTGTTCCAGTAGAATCTGAAACTTCTTTTGCAGCTTCAAATAAACCGTTACCAGCACCACCAGCTGCGTGATAAATAATATCAGCGCCTTCTTCATATTGTGCTAATGCGATTTCTTTAGCTTTTGCAGCATCGTTAAATCCTCCAAAGTCAGGTGGATAAGTAACATACTTCACGTCTACTGTACAAGCAGCACATGCAGCAGCTACACCAGCTACGAAACCAGCTTCGAATTTTTGAATTAATGGAAACTCAACACCACCGATAAAACCAATTTTGTTAGTTGTGGTTTTTAGTCCTGCAGCTACACCTACAAGATAAGATCCTTGCTCTTCAGCAAAAACCATTCCTGAAACGTTAGCTGGGTCAACAGCAGAGTCAATAATTCCAAAGGAAGTGTCTGGATAAGCTGTTGCTACTTCTGTCATTGCATCTGCAAATAAGAACCCAACACCAATAATTAGATCTTTTCCTTCATCAGCTAGTAATGTTAGAAGTTCTGGTCTGTTCTCTCCACCTTCATTAGGCTCAAGATCTATTCCATCAACTCCAAGTTCAGCGATTGCTCTTTCTAAACCGGCATATGCCATGTCATTGAAAGATAAGTCTCCTCGTCCACCAATGTCATAAACAACACCTACACTTGCGGTTGGACCAGCAGTAGTTGTTGGTGCAGCAGTTGTAGCTGGCGAATCAAGAGATTCTGCCGGTGCTTCTTCTGCTTGCTCAACTGTTTCTTCTGCGGTATCAGATCCTCCGCAAGCAGTAATTAATAAGGCAAATACCATAAAAAGTATTAGCCATTTTGACTTCATTCGAGTCACTTTTACTCCTTGTTCAACTAGTTGAAGGTATATAAAAATACCTATACGAAATATATATTAGACAAATATTTATTAATAGGCTTGATTGTTAAGCAAGTTTTTGAGTTGAATTTGACAAATAATTACGATTCTGAATCTGCAAAGTCAACAGGAGGCTCTTCTGGAGCTTCAACAGGTTCAAACATAAGTGAATTTTCTTCGCTGTTTAAAGATACAACAATGGTAGAACCGGCTTTATATTTGCCCATTAACAACTCTTCAGACAGTGGATCTTCTAAGAGTCTTTGAATTGATCTTCTTAGTGGTCTTGCTCCAAATTCTTTGTCATAACCCTCAGTAGCAAGATATTCTTTTGCTTCATCAGAAAGTACAATTTCGAGATCTGAATTTTTAAGTTGCTCATGAACTCTATCAAGCATTAGATCAACAATTTCTTTAACCTCATCAAGTGTAAGCTCATGAAATACGATTGTTTCGTCAATTCTATTTAAAAACTCTGGTTTGAAATATCTTTTAAGCTCTTCCCCAACTTTTGATTTCATTTTTTCGTAATTATCTATATCCGACAAATTACTAAATCCAATATTCTTTGCTAAGTCTTTAGTTCCAAGGTTAGAAGTCATAATGATTATTGTGTTTTTGAAATCTACTGTTCTACCTTGCGCATCTGTAAGTCTTCCATCTTCAAGAATTTGCAGTAATGTATTGAATACATCAGGATGAGCTTTTTCAACTTCATCAAGTAAAACAATACTGAATGGTTTTCTTCTCACTGCTTCAGTAAGTTGTCCCCCCTCATCATATCCTACATATCCAGGAGGAGAGCCAATGAGCCTACTTACTGTGTGCTTCTCCATATATTCAGACATATCAATTTGAATTAAAGAATCCTCATCACCAAATAAGAATTCTGCAAGAGCTTTGGCTGTTTCAGTTTTTCCAACACCTGAAGGGCCTAGGAAAATAAAAGAACCTGAAGGTCTTTTTGGATCTTTTAGACCCGATCTTGTTCTTCTAATAGCTTTAGAAACAGCAGTAATTGCTTCTTCTTGTCCAATGATTCTTTTGTGGAGTTCATTTTCCATTTCAAGAAGTCTTGCAGTTTCTTCTTGCGTAAGTCTGTGAACAGGTATTCCAGTCCATTGAGCTAAAACTTCTGCAATTTCTTCTTCGTCAATTACCATTTCTATGTCTGACACTTCACTTGAAGAGCCCATAGATACTTCATCAAGTAATAACTTTTCTTGATCTCTAATCTGTGCTGCTTTTTCATAAAGTTGAGACTGTACAGCATCTATTTTTTGCTCTCTTAGATTTTTTAGCTTGTCTGCAACTTCTTGTTTTTCAGGTTCAAGGGGTTTTTTATACACCCTCATTCTACTTCCAGCTTCATCAATAAGGTCTATTGCTTTATCTGGTAAAAATCTATCTGAGATGTATCTGTCTGCCATATTTACAGCTGAAGCTATGGCTTGATCTGTAAATCTAACGCCATGATGAACTTCATATCTGTCTTTAAGTCCATCTAAAATTTCTATAGCATCTGAAAGATTGGGTTCATCAACTTGTACCGATTGAAATCTTCTTTCTAATGCAGCATCTTTTTCAAAATGTTTCCTAAACTCTTCAAGAGTTGTCGCGCCAATAGTTTGCAATTCACCTCTAGCCAACATAGGTTTTAATATTGAAGCTGCATCAATTGCTCCTTCAGCAGCACCAGCTCCAACTAAGGTGTGTATTTCGTCAATAAATAGTACAATATCTCCCCTAGTTTTAATTTCTTTCAATACTTTTTTTAATCTCTCTTCGAAGTCTCCACGATATCTTGATCCCGCAACCAGGGCTGAAAGATCTAAGGTGTAAATTTGTTTTCCTTCAAGGGTAACTGGCACATCTCCCGAAATAACTTTTTGAGCTAAGCCTTCAACTATTGCTGTTTTTCCTACTCCTGGCTCACCGATTAATACTGGATTATTTTTTGTTCTTCTAGATAGTATCTGCATTACTCTTTCTATCTCAGTAGTTCTTCCAATAACTGGGTCTAGCTTGCCCTCTTTTGCCATCCTTGTTAAATTTCTTCCGAATTGATCTAAAATAGCTGAACCAGTTCCAGATCCGGGTCTTTCCCTGCCTCCAGTAGAAGCGGATTGCTGTTTTTTACTTTCCCCAGAGGAAGAGATTAATTTAATAACTGTCTGCCTTACTTGAGAAAGTTCTGCACCAAGCTTTTTAAGCACTTGTGCAGCTACTCCTTCACCTTCTCTAATAAGACCAAGTAAAATATGTTCAGTTCCAATGTAATTATGACCAAGTTGTAATGCTTCTCTTAAGGAAAGTTCTAATACTTTTTTTGCTCTAGGAGTGAATGGAATATGACCACTAGGAGACTGTTGACCTTCACCAATTATCTCTACTACTTCAGATCTTACACTTTCGATGTTGATATTTAATTCTTCTAAGGCTTTAGCTGCGTGTCCTTCACCTTCTTGAATTAAACCAAGTAAAATATGCTCTGTACCAATGTAATTATGGTTTAACCTTCTGGCTTCTTCTTGAGCTAGGACAACAACTCTTCTAGCTCTATCTGTAAATCTTTCAAACATGTCTCTATATTAATAACTATCCGTTTATACACTTAAATGAAAATTACAAGTATTTATACATTTACCGTATTCTTTATATTATGGAAAGTAATGAAATAAAAAAAATAATCCCATTTGATGACCTCTGGGAAAATTTAAATAGCTTAGAAAATAGGCTCTTACAAGTTTCAAGTTCAGAAAATGAGTATTTATCTACTATTTCCCAATATTTAATTACAGCTGGAGGAAAAAGATTTAGACCAATTATTTCACTTCTTTCTGGAAAATTTGGCAATGAGAAGAAACACATAAAAAAAATAATTGATGCTGGAGTAGCTGTTGAACTTATTCATATTGGAAGCTTGTATCACGATGATGTAATGGATAATGCTACTACTAGAAGGGGTGTTGAAAGTACTAACTCAAAATGGAATTCAACTCTATCAATACTTGCTGGGGACTATCTTTTAGCAAGATCTTCTGAACTCGCTGCTGAGGAATTAGGTTTAGAGTCGGTAAAACTACTTGCATCGACTTATGCTGAACTTGTCGAAGGTCAAACTAAAGAATTAAATTTAGCTTTTGATATGGATCACTCAATAGAAGATTACCTAAAAGTAATTGAGGGGAAAACAGCTAGTCTCATCAGAACAAGTGCAAGACTTGGAGCACTTGCTAGTAATGCTGATAATGAAATTGTAGATGCGATTAGTAATTGGGGATGGTACTGCGGAATTATATTTCAAATCTCCGATGACATATTAGACCTCACTTCTGACTCGGAAACTCTTGGAAAGCCTACTGGTAACGACATCATCGAAGGAACGTATACTTTGCCAGTTCTTATTGCCCTCGAATCAGATAAGGGTAAATATCAAGAACTAATTAATTCTATTCACGAAGGTAAAAGTAATATTGAATCTTTATTAAATGAATTTTCAAATGATAACATTATTGAAAAATCAAAAGACTTAATTTATAGTTACCACAGTAAAAGTGTTGAATCCATTTACAATCTTAAAAATCATGATCTATTTCCTACTTTAGAAAATATAAACAATTACCTAATTAATAGAACTTCTTAATTCTCAGGTTTAATGTGTGGAAAAGCTATAACTTCCCTAATTGATTCATTATTTGTTAGCATCATAACAAAACGGTCAACACCAAATCCCAATCCTCCAGTTGGTGGGAGTCCGTATTCTAGAGCTTCTATATAGTCTTCATCTTGCACATGAGCTTCTTCATCCCCTTCTGCTTTTTTGAGAGCTTGGGTTTTTAGTCTCTCTTCTTGATCCCTTGGGTCAATTAGTTCAGAGAACCCATTAGCTAACTCACTTCCAAAAGCAAATAACTCAAACCTTTCAGTTATACCTTTCTTTTCTTTGTTTTCCCTAGCAAAAGGGGAAACCTCTTTAGGATAGTCTGTAACAAAAAGAGGGTTTAGGATTTCATGTTCGATATGATTTTCAAATAATTCAAATACAAACTCACCAATAGTTTTAGATGCAGTAGTTATGTTGTGTGTCTCTTCAAGTTTTGTCTTTATATCATCAAGATTGGAATCATGAGACATTTCAACACTAAACTTTTTACTGACTAGCTCAAACATGCTTTTTCTTTCCCATGGAAAATTAAAATCAGCTGTTTTTCCACCATATTTTACTTCGTATCCAATATCTAAATTTTCAATTATATACTGACACATATTTTCAACCATATTCATTACCCCGTTGACATCTGTGTAAGCTTCGTAACTCTCCATCATCGTAAATTCTGGAGAATGTGTGAGATCAATACCCTCATTTCTAAAGACTTTTCCTAATTCAAATACTTTTTCAAAACCTCCGATAACGAGTCGTTTTAAATATAGCTCTGGAGCAATTCTTAAATACATATCAATACCCATAGCATTGTGGTGGGTCAAGAAAGGTCGTGCAATTGCCCCACCTGCCTTAGGTTGTAAAGTGGGAGTCTCAACCTCTAAAAAGTTTTCAGATGTCATAAAAGTTCTAATTAGTTGTAAAACTTTAAACCTGGTTTTAATAGCATTTCTAGCACTATCATTAACTACAAAATCTAAATATCTTTGTCTGAATCTAGTTTCTTTATCTTTTAATCCATGCCATTTTTCTGGAAAGTTTCTAAAAGATTTTGTCAATAGAACGAAATTTTTTAATTCAATTGAGAGTTCTCCCTTTTTAGTTTTCATAACAGTTCCTGATGCACCAGCAATATCTCCAATATCAATATTTGATAAATATTCTTGTAGCTCATCACTTAATAGTCCTTTAGTAGATACGAGTTGAATTTTTCCAGTTTCATCAGATAGGTCAAGAAAAGTTAATTTACCAAAAGATCTAATACCTAATATTCTGCCTCTAACAGATACGCTTATATCCGTTTTAGTACCATCCTCTATGTTGCTGTGATTTTGATGAAGCAAATTTATATTGGTCGAATTTTTAAAACTAGTTGTAAATGATTCGAGATTACTAGATTTAATATTCTCTTCTTTCTCTTTTCTTAGAGAGTAGATTTCATTCTCAGATTTTGATAATTCGCTCACACTAATAGCCTAATTATTTAAATTAAATATTTCTTCAAGACCAATTAATGTTAAATTTTCAATAAATTCACAATTAATATTTAAAGCTGGATGGACAATACTGCTTAAGCCTCCTGTTAGTAGAATTTTTGGATTTACACCGATTTCTAAGATAATCTTTTCAATCATTGAATCAATCATTGACGCATGGCCCAGTATTAATCCACTTTGTATAGCTTCATATGTATTCTTACCAATTACATTTTTTGGAAGGTCAAGTTCTACTGATTTTAAAGAAGCGGTTTTGGAAGTTAGTGCTTCTAAACTAATTTTAATTCCAGGTGCAATAGAGCCACCAAGATATTCTTTATTTTTGTTTACTATGTCAAATGTTGTTGCAGTCCCAAGATCAATAACAATAACGTTGTCAGAAGTTTTTATAAAACCAGCAACAGAATTAGCAATTCTGTCTGGTCCTAGTTCTTTTGGGTTATCAATATTGACTTTGAGTCCTGTTTTTACTCCTGGACCAACAATTAATGAGTCAACATTTGCGTATTTTTTAATTGCTTGACTTACATTTGTTGTAATTTGAGGAACAACAGAACAAATAATTGATCCTCTTAAATTTTTTTTCATCTCTTCAGTCATCTGAAAAGTTGAATTAAATAGAGAAAGGAGCTCATCTGAAGTATTTGTATCTCTTGTTGTAAACCTGTAAGAGTCCCAAACCTCATTAGCACCTATACCTACAGTTGTTTCTGTGTTGCCTATGTCAATCGCAATTATGTTACTCATTTTAAAATCTCTAAATTATCAATTAATCTTATATTTTCAATATAACCTGCAGTAATTAACAATAATTTCTCTGAATTTTTATCTGGGGCTATAAATGAATTTACATCTACAGCATCCAAATAATCATATTTAATCCCTAACTTTCCAAATAAAGATTTTCCATAGCTAATGGATTGTGAAATTGAATTACAATCCTGATAAAAGTTTTTTGTGCTCAGGAGTACCTTATATATATTTGAGGCATTCTCTTTTGCTTCGTCAGTTAAAAGTAAATTTCGACTGCTCATGGCTAGTCCGCTTCTCTCTCGTATTAACTTTCCTTCATGTATTTCTATATTCATTTTAAATTTCTTAATCATTTCTTTGATTAAGAAAAGTTGTTGAGCATCTTTCTTTCCAAATACTGCTGCTGAGGGGTTAACCAATTCAAATAATCTATTTACAACTGTAAGAACGCCGTCAAAATGCCCTTCTCTAAATTTTCCTTCATATTGAATTCCAATCGGGCCAGCATTTATTTCTCTGATGCTCTTATTGGGGTATATATAACTTTCTTCTGGTATAAATACATAATCAACATCAGACTTTTCAAGTAATTTTATATCTTTTTCAATATCAATCGGATAGTTGTGAAAATCTTGACTGTCGTTAAATTGCTTTCTGTTGACAAATATGGAAACAATAGTTTTTGAGTGAGAAGTCTGTTTTGCATGCTCGATTAGGGAAATATGTCCATTATGCAAAGAACCCATTGTAGGGATGAAACATGTGTCTTCTGAATATATATCTTTATTTATTTCATGAATAATTTTTGTCATATCGTGCCCTAGTTTTGGTGCCCGTAATTATATTTTTATACTACCTATCCTGACAACTTTTTGATTAGAAATATTAAATTTACTTTCCTCAATTTTCCTATCTAAAACTTCGTAAAGAGGAGCAATAACAAACAATCTGTTTTTCCATTCTTTATGAGGAATAGTGAGGTTTTCGTCATTTATTTCTTGTCCATTAAAAAATATAATATCGATATCTATAATTCTTGGACCAAATCTAAGGGTTGCTTTCCTTCCCATTTTTTTCTCTATATCCTTTATATTTTTTAGAAGGCTTTTAGCCTCGTCGAAATAAGAAACCTCAACGACTATATTAAGAAAATTATCTTGCTTTTGATATAAAAGAGGTTCGGTTTCATAAATTGAAGATATTTTTTTAATTCTTAAAATTTCTGATAATTCTTTTAAGGCTAATTTCAGATTGTTTTCTCTATTTCCTATGTTGGAGCCAAGGGAAAGATAGATACTACTTAAGTTGTTCATGATAGGTTACAGAAATATTTTCTGTTCTATTACTTAGAGAGGTTTCTGGTTTATGAATAGTAATTTTTACATATTTCAAACTGAAAGATTCTAAATTTGAGTATTTTTCAATTATATGTTGTCCAATTTTCTGGGATAAAGTTTCTATTAAATCAAAAGATTCATTTTGAACTAATGCAATTGAATCATCGACTAGGTTCTCATAATTAATCGTATTGTCAATATTGTCTTCACTGAGTTTTTCAAGTGTTATAAAAATGTCTATTAGAAATTTTTGTTCATTATTTTTTTCACTTTGATAGATACCATGTTTGCCAAATGCTTCAATACCGGTGATATTTATGTCAAAAGACATAAGTTAAACAGATGGAATTAATGCTATTGCTTTTGGCGATAAAGGTTTCTCTAGTATTTTTTCGAGAATAGTTCTAGAAAGTATGGGATCATCTAAAAGTTTTGAATATATTAAATATCCTGCAAGAATTCCAGGTACTTCTTCATCTAAATACTCTCTATGTATAAGTAGTTTTCTTTCTTTGTCTGAAAGAGCTTCTTTAATAGCTTCAAAAATTATATTCAGAGATTCTGTAGGTACATCTTCACTTAAGGGATAGTGGTATGTTCTAAAACCAACTTCTTGATAGTTTTTTAAATTAAAGTCAGTATCTAGAAGTGAAAATATAGCATTGATTCCTTGACTTTTAATCCACTGAATTTCTTCTTCTCGTCTAATCTTACGAGGAGTTAGGCCACCACCACCTATACATTCAGAAACAGCTAGTTTTCCCTCTATAATCCAATGAAAGTCATTTGGTTTTAAACCTGCCATAGTTCCTTTCCATAAGCTATTAGTATCTTACACTAATTACTAATTTGTAAGATGCAATCTTACGAACGCAACACCTGAATTAATACAGTGTTCAAATATTTCTTTATTATTCATTTCTATTTTTTGAATAAATTTTTTTCTTGAATATCCAACAACTACAGGTATCTCATCAACTAAATCTTTAATATTCATTAATAAATCAACTGAATCTTGTTCGAATTTTCCAAAACCCAATCCTGGATCAATAAAAATATTTTGTTTATTAATACCCTTATCAATTAATTGGCTTACCTTTTGTTCTAAATGTTCTAAGACTTCTTTTAGATTGTTTCTATAATTCATCTTCTCATGCAGGGTTTTTGACTCAGGATGTCTATGTACAATTATTACATTACTTCGATATTCAATTGCTTTTGTAATTAACTCTTCGTCTTCGAATCCGTTGATATCATTTAAAATTTTAAAATTATTTTTGAGTGCTAGTTCAGCAACAATAGGATTAGATGTATCAATTGATAATGAAAAGTTGCCCTTCACATTACTTAAAAAATGATTGAGCCTGTTTAATTCTTCTTGTGTAGCAACATTTTCATATCCTGGCTTTGAAGAGGCGCAGCCAATATCTAAATTGCTAATATTATTTCTTTCAGCAAAATCTAATAATTTACTTAATTTATTTTCTTTTTTAAAGAGGCCGTCTCCTGAAAATGAATCTGGAGTAATGTTTACAATTCCCAAAATATTTTTGGAATTTTGAAGAAAAGTGTTATCTAATTCCAAAATTAATTATCTATTTAAAGTTTAGGAGAGCTTCATTTCTCAAGGTATGGTCTATTTCGTAAATACCCGTTGCAAATGTAGTAACAACATCTGTAAATGAATCTCCGATATTTAATAAACCAGAGCACGAATGCTTAGCATTAGCTCTTACGAACACTCCTCTAGGATTCAGAATCTCATCTATTTCAGTTGCAATGTTTTTAGTTAACGTTTCCTGAAGTGTTAAATTATCAGAGAGATGACGAACTAAATCATCAAATCGAGATATCCCAGCAATTTTTTTCTGAGGATAAAGAGCTATGTCTACAGTTCCAAAAAAAGGAAGTAAATGATGTTCACATAAGCTGACAAAATTAATTCCATTTAAATAAATAGGTTGATCATGTTCTACTTCTTGTAAATGTTTAAATATTTCTTTAGTAGATGTTTTCTTAGATAGTTTTTCATCGAGTTGGCTTAGAAATTTTTTAGATAAATTTACAACTTCGTCTTCACTCTTATTAGTTTTAAGTTTAATAAACTCTGCAAGCGCATTCTCAATGTCAACTTTAATTTGATTACTATAATCCATTAGGCTAATTTTAAGCTTTTACCTGTTCCTGAAATTTTTACTTTTTTAATGCTTTTGAAAACCTCTGCGACTTCGTCCTTATTCAGTGTTTCTTTTTCAATAAGCTGTTTTACCATTGCGTCCATTTGTTTTTTAAATTTTTTTAATATTTTACCTGCAATTACATGGGCATCATTTAAAAGATTACGTACTTCTTCATCTATTGAAGAAGCGACTTCATCAGAATAATCCTGCTGTCTTCCATAATCTCTACCTAGAAAAACTTCATTTGATCCTTTTCCATACAGCATTGGACCTAATTTATCACTCATACCAAACTCCATTACCATTCTTCTAGCAATATCAGTTGCTTTTTCAATATCATTTGATGCACCAGTAGTAGGATCTGCAAAGATTAACTCCTCTGCAACCCTACCTCCCATTAACATTGCTAATCTATCTTTTAATTCTGCTTTTGAGGACAGGTATTTTTCTCTATCCGGCAGTGCCTGAGTGTATCCCAAAGCTCTACCTCTAGGAATTATGGTAACTTTATGAATAGGGTCTGCATTGGGAAGTGCCCAGCCAACAAGAGCGTGTCCAGTCTCATGATAAGCAATTATCTTCTTTTCTTCTTCAGTCATAACTTGACTTTTCTTTTCAGGACCTGCCATAACTCTGTCAATAGAGTTTTCAATATCTACATTTCCAATAGTTTTTTTATCTTTTCTAGCTGCCAAAAGTGCGGCTTCGTTTAATAGGTTAGCTAGGTCTGCACCTGTAAACCCAGGTGTTTGCTTAGCTAAAGTTTCAAAATTTACATTCTTAGCTAGAGGTTTATCCTTTGCGTGAACTTTTAAAATTTGAGTTCTTCCTGATAGATCAGGTCTACCAACAATTACTTGTCTATCAAATCGCCCTGGTCGTAATAATGCAGGATCTAGTACATCTGGTCTATTTGTTGCAGCCATTAATATAACACCTTGATTTGCTTCAAAACCATCCATTTCTACAAGCAGTTGATTTAAGGTTTGTTCTCTTTCGTCATGTCCACCACCAAGCCCAGCGCCTCTCATTCTTCCGACTGCGTCAATCTCATCAATAAAAATTATTGCAGGAGAATTCTCTTTAGCTTTCTTAAATAAATCACGAACTCTACTTGCTCCTACTCCAACAAACATCTCAACAAAATCAGAACCAGAAATACTATAAAAGGGTACCTCTGCTTCTCCTGCTACTGCTTTTGCGAGAAGTGTTTTACCAGTTCCGGGAGGACCAACTAAAAGTACTCCCTTTGGTATTTTTGCTCCAAGTTTATTAAATTTTTCAGGCGATTTTAAAAACTCTTTAATTTCCTCAAGTTCTTCTTTTGCTTCTTCAACACCTGCGACATCAGCAAACGTTACCTTCGGAGATTCTTCATCAAGCTCTTTGGCTTTTGATTTACCAAACTGCATAATTTGATTTCCGTTTGACCTTACTTGAGAAAACATATAAAACATAAATGCCGCAAGAAATAACCAAGGAAGAAAAGCAAACAAATAATCTTGAAATCCTGCTGGTTCAGTATCTGTATTGAGAACTATGTCTTGATCTACAAGAATTTGAAATACCTCTCCCTCAAAACCTTCTGGATATTCAGTTTGGTAAACATTGTCATCGTTAAACAATTTAAATTCAACGAGATTAGATTGTTCTTTTATTGTTGCTTCTGCAACGGAGCCTGACTGTATATCATTTTTAAATACTGTAAATGATTTACTTTCAGGTGCATTTACAGATGCATTATATTGCTGAACACCAAAAAATATTAATAGGCCTAAGCCAACATAGAGGAAGAAAGACTTATTGTTACTTTTTTTATTTTCTTGTTTCTTTTCCATCTTCTTAATTTAATACTGTTGGGTTTAAAAGCAATATAGAGATTTATGCCAAAACTGCTAAATAAGGAAGCTCTCTGTATTTGCCGTTGTAATCAAGTCCATACCCCACAACAAACTCAGGTCCTATTTCGAATCCGCTGTAATTAATTTCAATTGGATCTTGTGCGACTTCTTTTTTTACAAACATGGAAAAAACTTCAATACTTTTTGGGTTTCTTGATTCGAGTAGTTTTTTTAAATTTGAAAGAGTAAGTCCGGTGTCGTAGATATCTTCAACAATCAGTACATTCTTGTCTGTAATATCATACTCTAAGTCTTTTACAATTTTGACTTGTCCCGTTGACTCTGAGCCATAATAAGATTTGATACTCATGAAATCAAAAGTTACGTCAAGATCAAGTTGTTTTGCTAAGTCACTTACGACAATAAAAGCACCTTTCAATATGCCAATTACAACAAGCTCTTTTCCTTTATATTTAGAGTTAATTTCATTTGCTAATTCAGATACTTTGTTTTCTATCTCCTCTTGAGAAATTAAAACTTTAGAAATTTCCAACTGTACTCTTTTCTATTGAAGCTGTAATTATATTTATATTTTTAGTAGATTCAAACTCTTTTACTTTTACACTGTCGCTCTTTCTTAACCCTGGAATCCAAATGACTTCATCATCTTTCTTCACTAAAGGCCAAACCTCTCTTAGAACATCTTGAATGCCAGAAGACCTCAATACTTCTGAAACTTTTTGTTTTTTATTATCTAAAATTATGAAATCTCCAGGTAAGACTGACTCAAAACTTATTTGATTATTAGAAATATTTTGTACAGCAAGTGACCAGTTATTACGTGTCTCACTATAATCGGTAGTCACAAATTGGAAGTATCCAAATGAATTTGTATTCTGTTTAAATTTCCACTCTTCTTTATTTACAAACATTAAAAGACCCAGCTGTTGACTAACAATCCAGTTTTCAAAATAGCTAACTTGCTTACCAGAGGATAAGGCTTTGAACATATTTTTAATATCAGATGTTTGAAGTCCAGATTGTCCAACAAGTCGAGAAATAATCGATAGTAAATAATTAGTTTCAGAACTATTGTGTTTTAGCAAACAGGCAGGTACCTCAAAATACCCTGGGGCACACTTTATATATTTTGTTATCTCCGTATCTTCCTTAGTGCTTTCTTCTATTTCTAAAATTAGGTCTGTTATTTTATTGTTTAAATTTCCTGGAAATCTATTTTCAACTTCTGGAATAAGGTCATTTCTTATCCAATTTCTTGAAATACTATTATCAAAATTTGTAACATCATCTTGAAAATATATATCATTATCTTTCGCATATTCAATTATTTGTGATTTAGAATTATTTATCAGTGGCCTAATAATGTTGTTACGTTTCAATGCTATTGAAGTAAGGCCTTTTAATCTAGTCCCCCGTAATAAATTTATAAAAAATGTTTCAATTTTGTCATCTCTATGATGTGCTGTAACGAGGATTTCTTTTTCATCAATATCATTATTTAAAGCTTCATACCTAGCCTCTCTCATTAATGTTTCTGAAGAGTCTATTTCTAGATCTGTTTCTATACATTTATGATTTAGTTTTAAAATATCGGATAAAGCCTGAGCTGATTGCTTAAGTTCTTTAGATCCTTTTTGATTATGGTTTATGAATACTGTTCTAAAATTAAGTTCTAATTTATGAAATATATGTGTCAGAACAGCGCTGTCAACTCCTCCACTAATAGCAATAACGTACTGATCACTACTACTGGTAACTTCAGATACACTACTTTGAATATCAACCATTGGATGGGGAGTAAATTATTTTTCTATAACCTTATATCTTTTTCGGGTCACTTGGCGAAAGTATTGAATAATATTACCCAATATCACTAAAGTAGCAATTGCAACAGTTGTTGGAATTAAAAATCTATACGTCCATGCAACATCTTCGATTTGTTCAGGTGGCTCTTCAACAATAATCGCTGGTACTGGTAGATTTTCAGGGATAGGGTTATCTTCTCCATTATGATTATCTGCCAATAGGGGCACTGCAGGAGATATTAATAAAAATACACCCAATAAAAATGCAAACTTTTTCACAACATGAGAGTAGTGAAAGTTTTATAAAATATAAAGATTTTAAATAATTTCTTTTTCATAATTTTTAGATTTTAAACTTAAAGATTTATATTTAGTTGAAAATTATTTGAAAACTTTTCCAAGCCTTTGATGTTTATATCTTTGGCTTGATAATCTCTAGTCTTCTTTGGAACTTCTACATCTGTTCTTAATGTGGTCAAGTCTTTAAATAGCTGTAAGAGTTTATAATTTTCACTAATAGTTTCTGAATGTCGTACTCCACCTCTTAGATTCGATTTCCAGATTTCGATGTTTTCATAAATTGCCTCTATATTTTTATATTTTTGTAAAAGCTCCGCTGCAGTTTTCTGTCCTATTCCTTTCATGCCAGGTATACCATCTGATGAATCCCCAGTTAAAGCCAGGAAATCAGGTATTTGCTCTGGGCTTACACCAAATTTTTCAAATACTCCATTTTCATTTGTAAAATTTTTATACCTCGATGAGTACATTACGATCTTGTCTTTTTTTACACACTGCATCAAATCTTTGTCTAGTGATCCAATAATGATTTTATTAAAATCATTTTCAAATAACGTACAGACTGTTGCTATTCCATCATCCGCTTCATACTCTTTCATCGACAGGAGGGTGATACCAAGTAATTCCGTAACCTCTTCAGCCAATGGAAACTGTTGAAGTATCTCTGGATCAATATGATTACTTGATTTGTATTCGGAGAAAAGTTTATTTCTAAAAGACTCAACTGTCGAATCGAATGAAACGCAAAGATAATCGTTATTTTTTTTTAGAGACTGTAGGTGATTAATATACCCTTTTAGTGCTCCTACTTCTTTCCCTTTATTACTTTTTCTACTTGGGTATCCAAAGTGAGCCCTAAATAATTCATAAGTTCCATCAACTATGTAAAGATCCATGATTGAATCTTAATTTAAAAATTACAACTAATCATAAAAAGCAAAAATCCCAGTTGATCTTGCGACCCTCCGGGATTTTTTATTCTATCTTCTTTTCAATCTTTCGATTTCTTTTCCGATAGTGTTCTATAAATATACGTCAGTTTTGATTCTTGCGCAAGATATTTACTAATGTATTTTTCGCGAAGTTTCTCATCAACTAGTGCTTTCAAGGGCTTGGCCTAAGTCTCCAAGTATGTCTTCTATGTCCTCAATTCCGATTGAAAGCCTAATTAACTCTGGGGGTGAACCTGCAGCAATCAACTGATCTTCATCTAATTGGGAATGAGTAGTGGTTGCTGGGTGAATAGCTAGGGACCTAGTATCACCAACATTTGCAACATGTCTAAACATTTTCAAGTTATCGATAAATTTTTGACCAGCGTCCTTCCCTCCTTTAATTCCAAACACAACCATTGTTCCTCCTGTGCCTTGTAGATACTTCTCTGATAGCTCAAAAGCTGGATCATTCTTTAGGCCAGGAAATCTAACCCACTCAACTAAATCATGCTTATCTAAATAGTCAGCAGCCTGCTTAGCATTTTCACAGTGTCTTTCCATTCTTAGTGCTAATGTCTCAAGACCACTCATTACTTCAAATGCTGTATCTGGCGACATATTTGCGCCTAAGTTCCTTAATGGTACCGTTCTTAACCTCAGAGAGTAAGCTACATTACCGAGTTCACCAAGGTCATGGCCCCATCTCATTCCACCATAGCTTGTATCTGGCTTGTCAAAAAGTGGAAAATTTCCATTTCCCCAAGCAAATCCACCTTTTTCAATAACTGCACCTGCTATTACTCTTCCATGACCAGACATCCATTTGGTTAATGAATAAACTACAATATCTGCACCAAAATCAAAAGATTTTTGGATTGCAGAAGTTGTAAAAGTAGCATCAACGATCAAAGGTATACCATGAGAGTGGGCAATGTCAGATAATGCAGAAATATCAGCAACAACCAATCCAGGATTTGTAATTGTTTCACAATATATTGCTCGGGTTTTATCATCTATGCTGTCTTCAACTGCCTTGAAATCAGTTATATCAACTTTTTTTGCATTTATTCCATACTCAGGAAGGATGTTGTCAAACATTGTGTAAGTTCCTCCATAAAGCTGGCTAGCTGAAATAAAATTATCTCCTTGACTCATAATATTTATAAGAGAGTACATAACTGCAGAGGTGCCAGAAGATAATGCTACACACATAGCACCATCTTCTAAGGCTGTAAGTCGTGCTTCAAGTGCTCCTACAGTAGGATTTCCAATTCTTGAATAAATATTTCCAAACTCTTTTAAAGCAAACAAACTTGCCGCATGTTCAGTATTGTTAAATTGATACGCTGTGGTTCTATATATGGGAACCGTTATAGCACCTTCTGGATCTGCATCTGAGTCCCACCCAGCATGAATTAGTTTTGAATTGTACTTCATAAATTTCTCCTTTATTTTGGAGAAGGACCTTGACTAATTAGTTGCATTTCTGCCACATGTTCAGGCACCTTGGATAGTCATCCAGGTTGCCGAGGTCTTAACCTTCTCTATATGCTTATAAAAATTATATCAAATAATAAGTAGAGTTCTAAATATTTTCTATTTTTTCCCAATTTCTTTCAGTGTGGCCAAAGTGAGAAAACAATGTATCTGTTCTGTAATTTACGTTTGTTAAATCTAATCTTTCAATAATAGATCCTGGCTTCATGTCGAATTTACTAACAAAGTCAGTTAGTATTTTTGCTTCAACGTGTAAAGTGTCGTATGTTTCAATAGTAAGTTCATAGGGTTCTGCTTTTCCAATTGCGTAAGAGACTCGTACTAAACATTCACTAGAAAGTTCGTGTGCAACTATATTCTTTGCCAAATGTCTCGCAGCATATGCAGCTGATCGATCAACCTTACTAGGGTCTTTACCTGAAAAAGCCCCGCCTCCTACTGGTATTGACGGACCATAAGCATCTACAACTATTTTTCGTCCTGTTAAACCAGTATCTCCTGCTGGACCTCCTTTAATAAAAGACCCAGATGGGTTAAGGTCAAGTTGAAAATTCTGATCAACATGTTTAGAGACTATTTCTGTAACAGCACCATGCAGTTGATCAATATCAATATCTTTTTTGTGTTGTGTTGAGACTACTACTTTTGTTTTTTCTCCTCCGGTGGTAACTTGTACTTTTGAATCAAGATCGAGCATTTCATCAACGTTTTGCAAATCCCATAATGATTTTTGAATGTTTCTTGATTGATCAAAGGTTGGGGGCATAAAAGAAGTAGTCTTATTTGTTGCAAACCCCACCATTATGCCTTGATCTCCTGCTCCCTGATCTTCATCATCCTCTACAGCAGCTCTAATTTCTTCAGACTGAGGTGTTAACTCGTTATATATTGAAAGATTTTCTAAATTAAAATCTTCAAAACTTGTTTTAATTGTCTTATTTAATGCTTCTTCAACAATGTTTTGAACATCATCTGTAGATATGTTAGCTATCTCGCTAATTTCACCACCGACAAGAACTAGACCACCATTTTTTGTTCCAGTTAGAAATGTTTCTACAGCAACTCTTGAACTTCTATTATTTTCTAGAGCTTTTGTTAATACATAATCCGAAATTAAATCAGCAATTTTATCTGGATGACCAGGAGAAACTGTTTCTGCGGTTACATATTTACTCATACTTATTCCTATATACTGCATAAGGAGAAAAGCCATTTTTTGTTGTAAAACCACATCAAAAAGCACCTTAGTTGGCATTCTAGGTTGCTGAGGTTTCCCTCTCTTTATGCAAATAATATGGTAATAAGATTATTTTCTTTTTCAATTAATTGATAAAGAAAACTTTAATCTATTCAATAGCTAACCTTTTTATATGATTTCTGAATCGCGTAAAATTTTTGGATTACTATTTTCCGTTGCTTTTTCTTCAATAGGTTTCATTGCAGCTATAACAGTAACTGTTTTAGCTGCTAGAGAAGTATCAAGTAATCCATTATTTTTAGGTTTTCCAAATGCGGTAGGTGTTGGCGGTGCATTTATTGGTACACAAATGTTTTACAAAATTTCTAAAAAGTATTCGAGGCTGTCTGCATTATCAATAACCTTTTTAATTGGTGCAATAGGTAGCGTTGTTCTTTTTTACAGCTTAATAATTGACTCCTTTGTCTTATTAATGATAGGGGCTCTAATTTTAGGCTTTGGTCAATCTGCAACACTTCAATCAAGATACGCAGCATCTTTTGTAGCAAGTGAAAATTTCAAAGCTACTGCTCTTTCCCTTGCAGTTTGGTGTTCTGTTTTTGGGTCAGTTTTTGGACCAAGACTTGTGAGTTTATATTCAGAATACTTTAATAAACTTTTTGAATCAGAGCTTATTGTAGGCTACATTGTCGCAATGGTTGGTATGCTGTTTGCATCTGCTTCTGTAATAACATTTACTTCTTCAAGAAGTTCATTGAGAAACCCTGCAGAATCAGAGGTAACTGATACTCAAAAATTTTCAAATTCAAAAGAAGGTGGAAGGACTCTAACTTTATTATTGGTACTAAATCACTTCACAATGGTTGTGATAATGTCCGCAACACCATTGCATGTTCAGGATATAGGTGAAACTGTTCAGCTTGTTGGGGTTATTATAAGCTATCACACTTTAGGAATGTTTTTACTATCTCCTATCTTAGGGAGCTATGTTGACAAATATGGTTATAGAAGATTTACCTACATTGGAACGGGAATATTATTCATAAGCTGCCTAGTAACATTCATCAACTCAGGACCCACTGCTTTAAAAGTTGGACTATACCTTCTTGGCCTTGGTTGGAATTTTAATTATGTAGCTATTAGTTCGGCAATTTCTAAATTTTCGATAAAGTACAAGTCACCACTAAATATAAGGAGTGACTCTTTTGTGTTTTTAGGTAGTTTTACTGCACATACAACTTTAGGTTTAAGTTATATGCTTATTGGATACAAAGGTCTTGTTGTTGTTGGTATGTTGGTTAGTGTGTATTTATTTTTAAATTTAAAAAATTTAAAAAAGCTTGATATTGAATAAATGAAAAAACCATTAGGTAAATCAGAACTTTTTTTAATTGATAATGATAAGTTATTGGCACCAGTTATAAAGCGTAACGGTCATATAACATTTTCAAATAAAAAAACTGATGTTTTTAATGAATTAGTGAACATTGTTATCTCACAGTTTATTTCAACAAAAGCTGCTAAAGCAATTAAACAAAATATGTTGTCTAGATTTAATGAAGAAATTTTTAAAATAAAAAATTTTGAGAATCTAAGTACATTACAAATTAAAAAATTAGGGTTAAGCAACAATAAAGCAAAATCAATAAAAGATATTATTGCTTGGAACAAGTCAAAACCGTCTAAAAAATATATTTTTGAAATACCTAAGGATGAACGAGAGAGTGAATTAAAGAGTATTTTTGGAATCGGGCAATGGAGCATAGATATGTTTGAAATGTTTTGTGTTAGAAACATAAACACTTTTTCATCTGGCGATGCAGCATTAAGGGAAGCTATGACTCAACTGGGAATGGTAGAGAGTGGATCTAGTTTAGATAGATACGATAAGTACTCTGAAAAATGGAGTCCATATAAAACATACGCCTGTTTGCACTTATGGCATATGATCGAATCTTAAATTAAAACTTTAACGTCTTTAACTGGGTGAGGAATCGGCGTTGGCCTAATGTCCAATACATGATCAATTCGTGGATTTTGAATACTTTGTATGTACTTATAAATTACATTTTTAAATAAATAACTTGCAAAAAATTTTCCTATACAGGTATGTGCTCCACCAGCAAAAGGAAAATAGGCTTGGTTAATATAGGCAGGATCAATAAACCTGTACGGGTCGAACTTTTGTGGGTCATCCCAGTATCTATCATCATGATGCAGCAAAAGCGGGCTTATTGTTAAGTATGAGTTTTTTGTTATGTTGTAGGTTTCAATTTGTGTATCTCGCACTACTTGTCTGACAGAAAATGGAACAGGAGGGTAATATCTCATTGCTTCTTTAAAAATAGATTCTGCGACTATGCCGTTTTTTAGGGATGATACATCTAAGTGGTCAACCTCATTGGCCTCATTAAAAAGATCGTGGGCATAATCTTTGTTTTTAGAAAGATTATATATGGAATTAGTTAGGGTTATAGTCGTTGTGTCATGAGCTGCTAATAATAGAAAGATCATGTGTTCGGCTATCTCTAAATTGTTTAATTTTGCATCACCTTTATTAGTATTTACAAGTTCTGCAAACAATGTTTTTTTACTGTCTTGAGATACTAAACCTGACTTCTCTTGAAAATATTGAAGTAGATACTCTCTTGCTTGTAAGCCTTTTTTCATTTTTGTAAAAGGTAACGGCCATCTTATAGCTGATGTTGCAGACGCAATTGAATCCATGAATAGATTATTTAACCTTTCGGATTCATCTTTTTGAACATCTAAAAAAAATAAGCTTAATGAAATATCAAACATTAACTGTTTGACAGACTTATATAAATCAAATGATTTATTAGCGTTTAAATTTTTCACCCAATTATCAATTATTGGTTGAATGATTTCTAAATATCCATGAATAGCTTCATGCCTAAAAGAATCTTGAAGTAGAGATCTGTGGTATTTGTGATCTTCAAAGTCTCTTAGCATAAGCCCATTCTCAAAAGGTTTTCCTAAAACCACAGCCCAACCCTCTTTTGATGAAAAATTATTATCTTTATCTAGAAAAATTTCTTTTGTTGACTCTGGAGTGAGCATGACTATAAATTTTTCATTTAATAAAGATATTTCAAAAACATCTCCATACTTTTTCTGTTTTTCTGATGTAAATTGCAGAGCATTTCTTTGAAAAGGGATGGAGTGACCAATAATAGGTAATCCGGGTACTTTAGGCATTAACATATTTATATTTTACATAGACAATCTTTAGTTCAAAATAGAATATTTTTGTTTTAAAGGTTTATTTCTAAAAGATCTCTTCCGACTACAACTTCTCCTGAATAATGTTTTTTTACTTCCCTGTCTAGTTCCTTTTCATTAAACACTGGGGGTACAAAATGGTTCAAAATTAACTTCTTAACTTTTGCATTTTCCGCTAATATTCCAACCTCTTTAGGGGTTGTGTGGTAATCAATTATGTTTGTAACAGTCTCTTCTGTCATTCTTGTTTTATTTAAAGTCAGGTCGACTAATACCTCATGAATAAGAAAGTCAGCATTAAGGGCAGCGTTTTCAAGATTTTTACAATATCTTGTGTCTCCTGAGTAGATAACTCTATTGGAACCTAGGTTAATTTCATAACCGAATGCTGGCTCAACTGGGTAGTGGTCTACATCAATCTTATTGACTGAAATATTATCTTTTGCTAAAACTGAAGTAGAATCAATTTCATTTATTAGATAATTTAATCCTGATTCATTTGGCCTGCTCTCCCAATCTTTTCTTAAAGACAATTCAGGATTATAAGCCTCTAACGTTTTCTCAAAAAAAGATTTAAGACCCTTTGGTCCATGTATTGTAAATGGTTCTGTTCGACCTGTATGCCATCCTGAAATATACAACTGATATAAATCAACTACATGATCTGAATGCATATGTGTAATTAGTATATGATTAATTTCAGATGGTTTTATCCCAACTTGACTTAGTCTTTGTGTGACTCCAGAACCAGCATCGATTAATAAATTCGTTCCTTGATATGAAATTAATGTGCTCGGCCCATACCTAATGTGACTTGGGCTAGGGCAACCAGTTCCTAGTAAAATAATTTTATTCATAGGATTACATTTCCACTGATAACTTTGCAAATACTGTCTGAGGTCTCATTCCCAAATTAATATCGAGCATGGCTTTTTCAATTGCTTCCGCATCTCTAAATGATTGTTTTGTTATTTCAGAATTGTAAATTAAAGAATTTGTCAGATATGAAATACTATTAACTAATAGTATATTTGCCGTCATACTAGATTGTTCATCAATTTCTTCATGAATCTTTTTACACTCATTAATAATTTGAAATGCTTTTGATAAATTTTTAATGTCATTTTTCCATTCTGAAAGTAGGATTAACATTTTTTTAAAATTTAAGTTTGAATCAATATATTGATTATCTAAAAATTTTATAAAATCCTCTGACGAATAATCAAATTTTAAATCTCTTTCAGTATCGAGATATATAGACCTACATCGACTTTTAATAGTTGAAAGTATTTGATTGTTAGAATCGTCACGTGCATGAGACCAAAATACACCAGCAGATAGAATAAGAAAAATGCTGGATTCAGATGGTTCTTCAATGGTTTTTAATAATGCATTCGATGCTTCTTCAGTTAAAGATTTGAGAGGTGGAAAAATAACTACTTTATATCTTCCATCAAGTGGAGAAAGGTTATCTTTACTAATAATATCCCTAATGTCATCTACACCCAAAGTATATAAATTTTCTGATTCAACTACTTTAATATCTGGATGGCTGTCTATGCTCTCATCATCAAAAGCAAGTAGGCTAGCGAATTTTTTTGCTTGACTAATCAATTCGGTTGATGCATTTGAGAAAATTAGATAAGCATGGAATGGATTGTCTAATTCTTTAAGGAGGGAATTATTTAGAGTTGTCAACTTTTAACCATGTACAAATTCTTTTCAAGTTCAGCTCCAAATCTTCTTCAGCATTAATGATTAGAAAATTATTATCAAATTCATCAGCTAATCTTAAATACCCCTCTCTTACCTTGTTAAAAAAATCAAGTTTATCACTACCAATACGATCTGCTACTTTTTGTCTTGAGAGAGATATTTTGGGATCAATATCAAGTAAAACAACCTTTTCAGGCCAAAATGAATTTACTGCAATATCATTTAACTGATAAATAGTTTCATAACCCAGGCCCCTTCCAACTCCTTGATAGGCAACAGATGAATACGCACTTCTGTCTGAGAGAATTTTGATACCTTTATTAACTTCTGGCTTTATCACTTCAGCAATGAGTTGCGATCTCTGAGAGCAAAAAAGTAAAGCTTCTGTAAGTGCATCTACGTCATAATCATGACTCAGGAGCAACTCCCTCACACCTTCACCAACTTTTGTTCCTCCAGGTTCACGGACTATTTTATTTTCAATCTGCTGATTGCTAAGCACTGCAGACAAACGCTTAATGAGGCTTGATTTTCCTGATCCATCTATTCCCTCAAAAGCTAAATAATTACAAATCATAAAGGTTTGTCCTCTTCCCTATTAAGGTTTAATGTTAACTTGTTGAAATTAGAATTTTCAAATCCGAAATCCTGAATTATCTGTTTGTACCCTCTAAAAAAAGTAATTAATCCAGAAATAAGGATGAAACAAGCGCTTATTCTGAGAACCAAAAGAACACCGTCAAGGTCGAAATACTGATTTGCAAAATTTGCAACAAAACCAGAAATTAATAAAGAAACCAATATAGAAAGTCTGCCAATTGTATAAAAATTTCCAAACACCCTACCTCTTAATTTTTTTTCAGTCGTACTTTGTAAATAACTTATTGTTAGTAAGTAAACGGCACCAGAACCAATTCCTGAAATAAATATTGAAAAAATTATTGTTGGAAACTCTGATGAATTAAAAGCAAACAATAAAGAAACTCCGGTAAGCATCATACTTAGTCCAATAAAGAATGGAATCCTACTGAATGTTGTAACAAAATAACTCAAAATAACCATTGTGAAAATAATTCCAAATCCAAAAGAAGCAATCATAAAACCAAATGAACTCTGAGAAAAGTTTAATGACTGTGTTAAGTAGGTATTGCCAAGAACAAATAAGGCACCAGCACCAATCAAACTAAGTGATATAGAAGTGGTTACTGATCTTAACTCAGAAACACTAAAAAAGTATTTTATTCCCTCTTTAAGATCTCCTAATACGTTATTTTTCTTTTTAACTTTTTGGTATGAAGTGTCTGCTTTAAGAAACAGAAGTAAATAAGAGGAGATAAGAAAGGTAACAGCGTCGATAAGGAATACTATTGAGCCATTCCAGCTATTTCCATAAGAAACAATGTTTTCTATAACTTTATTTTCAGATATGAATCCAAAGAATAAAGATGCAATTGGTAGCATCGCATAAGTGCCAACAGTAAATAATGAATTAGCTTTAACTAAATACTCATCACTTACTATGTCAGGAACTATTGATTCTCGTGATGGTTGTCTTGTTAAGGAAAATATCTCTGAAATGAAATTGATTATAAACAGTTGGATAAGAGTTGTAGTAAAAAATAATCCAAGGACAATTAACATTCTTGAGATATCACATATAATCATTACATTTCTTTTATTAAATCTGTCTGCCAATATCCCGGCAAATGAAGACATGAAAGCTGGAATAATCCGAGCAATTATTGGAACAACTGAGGTTAATTCGGAATTGCCCCCTTCAGCCCCTAAGTAACTCGCTAAAGCTACTGAAGCAAATAAAGTAGCCCAGTCGCCAAAACTCGAAAGGGTACCTGACCACCAAAGTATGGAAAATTGCGATCTAGAAAATATTTTTACTGAATTCATTATCTTTACATCATCCTAGTAAAGGTTTGGAATACTTTTTTTCTTAAATCCTGTACATTTCACAAAAATGGTGTTATCAATAAGGGCATGACAAAACCTTTAGTAATTGTCGAGTCTCCAACAAAAGTTAAGACTATATCCAAGATTCTTGGTTCTGAATATATTGTAAAGTCAAGTGTTGGACACATTAGAGACCTTCCTAGGAACTCAAAAGCTATTCCGCCTCAATTTGACAGTAAAAAAATTTTATGGGGTGCTGTGAAACCAAAAGATTTTGAAAATATATATGTAATTCCAGAAGATAGAAAAAAAATTGTAAATGAGTTAAAAGAAATAGCAGATAAAGCACCTGAGGTTTATCTAGCAACTGATGATGATAGAGAGGGAGAGGCTATTGCATACCACCTTAAAGAAGCTTTGGAGCTTAAGGGGGAACCAAAGAGAATCAAGTTTAATGAAATAACGGAAGCAGCGGTTACAAATGCTATTAATAATCCAGAGAAATTAGATATAGGAAAATTTAAATCTTATGAAGCAAGGAGGACACTAGACAGGATGATAGGGTACGAAATTTCACCTAAAGTAAGAGATCTTGGTGGTGCCTTTATATCTACAGGGCGAGTGCAAGGTCCTGCAATAAGACTTATCGTAGAAAGAGAAGAAGAGAGAATTAAATTTGTTAAAGCAAAATATTTCGAAATTCAAGCAACATGTGCAAGCAATAATACTGAATTTAATGCATCCTTAAAAAAAGTTCAAGATTTGAGAATAGCAACATCTTCAGACTTTGACGATAGGGGAAATAAAACCAGTAAAGAAAAGCGTTATTTAGATGAAGAAGAGGTTAGTGAAGTTGTAAAGATCCTTTCAAGTTCAGTCGCTAAAATATCAAAAATTAAAGAATCATCAAGAAGCGGAAAGCCTCCTAAGCCATTTAAAACAACAAGTCTTCAGACATCTGCAAGAAGTAACTTAGGCTTTCAACCCCGAAAAACTATGGGTATTGCTCAAAGGCTTTATCAAGAAGGTTTGATCACATATATGAGAACAGATTCAATTCGATTATCAGATGTAGCAATTAAAGCTTCGAGAGAATATATTTCAGAAAACTTTTCAAAAGCTCATTTACCAAGTGAGGCCAATTTATATGGTGATAGTAAAAATGCTCAGGCAGCACATGAAGCCATAAGACCGTCGGGTGATAGGTTTATTACTCCAGAAGAACTTCTTTCTAGGCATAAAGAAGAAAGTGATGAATATAAATTATATAAATTAATATTTAATACCACAGTTGCTTCACAAATGACAGATGCGAAGGGAATTACAAAAACAATTGAAATTGAAGTGTCTAAAACTGATTTTTCACCGTTAATACTTAGTATTTCTGGTACAACATGGACATTTGGTGGGTATAGGGATTTAATCAAAGATGCGACTGAAAAATCTCAAGAGCTCCCAGACCTTAATGAAAATGATGAAATTAAAATAATTAATGCAAGCAGTGAAGAAAAATATACTAACCCGCCAAATAGGTACTCATCTACTTCTTTAATTAATAAACTTGAAGAACTGGGAATTGGAAGACCTTCAACGTATGTCTCTATAATTGAAAGCATAACTTCAGTATTTATTAATTCTGAATCAAGTCTAAAGCCACGAATTTTAGCTATTGCCTTAATTAATAATTTTATGAAGCCTTACTTTAATAATTATATAGATTATGAATTTTCAAAATCTATGGAAGATGAGCTTGATAAGATTCTTGAAAGTAATAATCCTGAAAAATCTAAAATAGATTTTTTAGAAAGCTCTCATAAGACTATTCAAAATCATATAAGTAGTTACGGAATTCAAGATCCCTTAGCTCTAACAACGGTGCATCTTCCATTTAAATCAAGGTATGTAGTTAAAACAGGACGAATTCAGGGAAAAGTTCCTTATCCTTATTTATTAAGAGACGATGAGTTTAAAGTAGGACTTCCGCCTGAGATCACTCTCGAAGAAATTGAAAATGACTACATTAAAGAACTTGAAAGCAATCAAGAAGAGAGCCTAAAAAAAGAGAGAACGGTTTCTAACTGCGGTGATTGTTCATCTTCAATATATATAAAACTTGGTCCAAATGGAAGTTTTTATATCCAACATGGAATTAAGCAAAAAGGTGTCAGACAAGAAAAGTGTGAGTATAAAAATCTTATTGGGCCAATTTTTGATGATGAAGATCCTGACAATCTATCACCAGAAGAGTGTAAAAGAAGGTTTTCATTATCAGCTAAGAACCCAAGAAAAGTAACTGAAAATGGAGAATGGACATACTCATCTGCTGTTGGTCCCTATGGAGGGTACGCTATGAAACAAAGAGATAGAACAGTTTTTGACAAAGAAGAGCTTGATGAGCTTTCAAAAGAAGAAATTAGAGAACTTCTCGAAAATGAAAAATATAAAAAAATATCAAATTATCTTGGTGGAGAAATTCTTAAAATCCCAAAAAGCTCAACCAAACAAAAAATGATTGAATTAATTTTTAATCACTATAAATTAGATGAAAAATTTGTAAAAAAACTTTCAAAAGACCATTTGGTTGGACTTGCAAAATCACTTGAAATCATTTTCTATAGAGGAAGATTTCGCATGAAACCAGAAGATGCTACTAAAGATAATCTCATAAATAAAATTCTTGTTGAGAAGAAGAACAAGCCTCTTGAGAATCCAAGAGATGCGTTGACTGTAGAGTCAGCAGAAATAATGTTGTTATTTGGAGATGCTGTTTCTAGCTAACTTCAGTTATAAACTTATCTATTGTGCTCTCCCATGAAAATTTTTCTTCAACAAATTTTTTTGAACTAGTACCAAATTTTTCTATTTGATCAATATTTTCTGCGAAAAATTTTACTCCATCATAAATTTCTTTTCTGGAGTCAACAATAAAACCGGTTTTACCAGGAATAATAGTTTCGAATGCTCCACCAGAAGTTCCTACAAGTAAAGGTAGGCCATAACTTGCAGCCTCTAAGTAAACTAAACCCAGTCCTTCATACTCCTTACCAAAAAATCTAGATTTTGCCGGCATGACAAATACATCTAAATTTTTGTAAAATTCTACAAGCGAATCTTCATTTTCATCATCATAAAAAGTAACTTCTTGTGAAGATACTTCGGCTAATTTTTTTAAATATTTTTCCAACTTACCAAAACCAAATATTTTTAACTCTACATTTATTCCATCTTGTTGTAACTCATGGAGGGCATCTATAACCCAGTCAATCTTTTTTCTAGAAACGAATCTACTACTAACTCCAACAGATATTTTTTTAGGTACTTTGTACTCTTTTTTAAAGTCATTTTTTTCTACACCCGCTCCTATTAAGACAATCTCTGTTTCTGTAATCTCTTCTAATTTCCTTGATGTAAAAAAGCTAACAGTAAATATCTTTTCAAGCGAATCTAAGCTTTTTTGCATAATTTTTTTTGCTACAGGAATTGAGTTAATAATATTAAATTCAGCACCGTGTATTAACATAAACTGTTTGATTCCTAAATACTCTAATTTATTTACCAATAAAAATTGTGGATTGCTGGATGCATGGAGAATAATCTCGATATTGTTCTGAATGACAATTTCATTTATTTCTCTAATAAATTTTTGTGTAGAAAAAATAAATTTGAACTTCGATCTAATGACATTTTCACCCTCAGCCCAATTGGGAGCATAAATAACTGTTTCAAATTCTAAGTTGTCTTCAAATGATTTAATATATGTTGATATCCCCCCTTTTTTAGGTGGGTAATCATTCGTTATAACTAATGTTTTCATATCCTATTTTTCCTACATTATATGACCAAAGAATATATTTGTTTTCTTTCAGAACTAAGCAACAAACACCCAAATTATTAGGGATGGTAAATGAGGAAGCAGCTTTGCTCTCTGGAGCTTTAAGCAAGTTCGTAACTGCAGCTTTAATTGTTCCGCCGTGGCTAGCCATTAATAAATTTTTTTCAGGGTATTCTTTTAAAAGATTTTCTACTCGGACACCTGCTTCATACGTAGACTCACCATTAATCCCATATTTACATTTAAAATCTAAAAAAAGTGCATTGATAAAGTTATCATGGTATTGTTCTAGGATTTCTGAAGTTTTCAATCCTTCCCAATTTCCTAAATTCATTTCAATTAAATTTTCTGAAGTTAAGATATCCTTATTTTCTGTTACTAAAGATAAGGTTTCAAGTGCCCTCTTGTATGTTGATGAGAGATACACATCATACTCATCAAATGTATTTCTGAGTTTCTGAGCGGTATGTTTTCCAGTTTCGTTTAATGGATTGTCAATATGTCCCTGCCATATTCCACTTGTATTAGAATCTGTTTGGCCGTGTCTTATAAATGTAATCTTCTTTTTTGTTGTTTCTCTAGGAAAATCAATATTTAATTCAGATAAGTGTAACGAGTCATTAAATTTATTTACTTGAGTAATTGAATCTCGTTTAATAAGTGTTGAAATAGAAGTATTTTCTATATTCCCAATAGGAAAAGGGTAGTTATTGAAACCTATCGAAAGCCCTATTGCAGTTCCAATAAAAAACCCATGAGTAACAACTATGGCTTCTGAGCCATTTTCAATATTCCCAAAAATGTACTCGAGTTCATCTTTCACTCGTTGTTTAAATTCTTTTACTATTTCTCCATTAGGAAATTGATAAGAGTCATCT
>Ga0208425_1000049_pt1 | contig 39029 bp, 55 predicted proteins | sample DEB08_DNA_4_FD_185496 | JGI IMG/M metagenome (GOLD analysis project Ga0208425, IMG submission 185496) | Aqueous microbial communities from the Delaware River and Bay under freshwater to marine salinity gradient to study organic matter... | ecosystem: Environmental > Aquatic > Marine > Coastal ...
GTACTTTAACTTTTTCAGTTTGTTTTTGGCCGCTTGATCTTGCACAATAAGCATCCCCCCTTTTAGTTCCTTTAGCAGACGTTCGTTTGTGGGTTTTTCCTGCACTATCTTTATACGTTGTCCCATTAGCATATTTAACACTTGCAGGAACCTTTTTTTTGCGCTTCATATTTATTTCCTTTTAGCCGTTTTTTTAGCTTTCGCCTTCTTGTATGCGGCCATTCCTGCTTTAGTGTACGCGTATTTTTTTTTACCTAATTTTGGCATATTAATTGCCCCTTTCTATTAATTTAGCTGCGGCTTGTTTTTGTAAGCCTGCTTCTTTTCTTTTCTTAATGTACAGTTCCGTTACGGTTTTCAAATCTTTATCTTTCAAATGTGCTTTATCTGGATATTCTTCCATTTCTCTACGAATTTGATTTATTTGATACTTTAATCCTCTTGCTTCTTCATCTGATAACCTACTAAACTTTCTCAGTAAATCTTCTGTTTTATACTCGTAAACCTTACCGCCAAGCAACAAGTTAAATGCTTTTGTTGCCCCATCTTGAAAGGTATATTTATCCCCAAATATCTTTTCAATCTCGGTAAAAGGTCGATACAACCTTGCTAAATGCTCAAGTCGTCCAGGGATTCGTGTAAATAAATAGTCTCTTTCACCATAACCAGCAAAGCCCTTGATCCCTTTTTGTCGTGTTAATGGTTGCCCAAAAAAGAAATTGTAGTTTAGGGTTTGTTCTGTAGGGGCCTTAATAATTGGGCTTACTAATGCCAATAATTCTTGAGCTGGCTGACTTAAACGGTTTAGATCGGCTGTGGGTAAGAACCCTTCCAACTTAATGTAGCGTAACTTACCATCTTTTTTACCGATAAATACTGGGCTTGCGTTTTGCATGTATTCTGGCAATAACCCACTTGTTTGGTCATCACCTGCGTACACCTCTACATTATTTTTTAACTTAATCAATTTGTTTTGCCTTGATGGGTCTTTAATTAAAGCTTCTATTTGAAGAGGTATGTTTTTTCGTGTGAATGTGTAGAATGGCATTAATCGCTTAAAGACATCTTTTTCAAGACGAGTTAAATCTTTATAATCAAACAAATACTTTTTAACCGATTCCCCAGCTTCAAATGGTGTTAAACCTTCTTTTCTCTTAGCAATGTAATGCGCAAGTTTTGCATTTGTTTCTACGCCATTCCCTACGGCTCCGGTAACTTGGTTTATTCCTTGAATAGTTCCCTTAACCACTTTTCTTTTTTTAAGTAAATCAAATGCACTATTAATTTGTGCTTCTATAGACTGTTCAATGTCACCACTAAAATGCCCTATTGTATCAAGCCCTTGTTCCCGATACTCTTTCATAATCTGTTTGTCAGCATCGTTTAACCCTTCAATCCCTTTTCTCGATTGAAGTTGGATTTTACTAGCTCTTGCATAATCTGCGGGATCATTAACACCAGCGAGTGTGTTTTGATACATGTTAGATAAGGCGTTTCTACTATGGAAAGACGCTGCCCAGAACGTTGAGGTGGTTTTCCAAGCATTTTGAATTTTGTCATAATTACGCATAAAATTATTTAACTCTTGTGGCTTTAGGGCTTCATATGTTTTATCAATGTGTGATACCACTGCTGGATCATAAAATTTACCTGCTAACTCTGGGGCTGATGACTGAACCATTCCGGGTTTTTGGACACGGCTACCAATCTTTGCTACCTCCTTGTAAAATTCATCCCCACCAACAACCTTAGCCGTTCTTAGCCCTTGGATTGCCATTAATTTAGGTAGCTTAGTAGCAAATACCGTATCCCCATAAGCTCGGTTTATTTCTGATATGCTGGCTTGGGATAAGGCTTCTTCGTCTAATTGTTTTAATTGCTTCGGTCTTAACGTTCCTTTTAGTAAACCATCTTGATAGTATTTCCCTGTTTTAGTACTTAATACAAATTCATCCCCGGCATCATCCGTATATTTAACAAGGGTTCTTGCGATATCTGATGGGCTAGACGTTGTAAATTGACGTTTATTGAAACCTGTTGCATCTTGATACTTTTTAGCTTTAGTTTCTAAAACGTGTGGTACGTAACCTATGTTAGGATCATCAATTAATTGTTTTCCTGATGGCCCAGTTTTAGCATAACGTTCTGTCATTTCCTCACTAAATTGCTTAGCCATTAAACCGCCTGAACTTGTAATCGGCTGTTTAGTTTCTAATTGGTTGGTTATCTTCGCTATTGCATCCTCATCTAACCCTTCATCTCGAAACGCTTTAGCCATTTGACGTGCTTTCTCAATGGTTTCTAACTCTAAATTAGACTGAATGTTTTTAGCTTTAGTTGTCGCTTTTGTGATTTTTGCCCACATGATTGGGTCAATATCTTTTGGCCTAAACTTGGTTGATACTCTTTGCCCCAAGTAATCAATAGCCTCTGATACCTTCCCCAAATCTTCTTTAACAAATTTACCTGTTTTACCTAAGATTTGTGCTATTGGTTCAGCAACCTTTTCACTTTTAGGAATAACTTTACCTGCAAAGGTTATTACCCTTTTTGATCCATCCGCTTTTCCTGCGGCTCTTGCGGCCTTAGCTAGTTTCTTGGCTTCCGTACCAGACTTTAATAATTTGCCTGATCTACTTACTAAACCAACCCCTGTATACGTTAATGGGTCGGTTAAGATATCTCCTGCAAATCCAGCTGCCCCTACCGCTATTTTACCTAGCTTTGTTTCAGGCTCTATAACTTCACGCAATGTATCCCCTACACTGCGTTTTTCCTTGAGACTTAACCCATCCCATATAGATTTCCCCAAATCAAAGTCATCATTAGTATATGCTTGGTAGATAGCGTTAGCTACGCCATACTGTGGACGATTTACATTGTCTAATATTGTAAATAACCAGTTTTGCTTATTTTCCAGCTCTTCTAGTGTCTCGTCTTTTTTAACGGGTTCGGGCTTTTCTTCATCCAAATAAGTAATTTTAGAAGGTTCTTCATCTAAATAAGTAATTTTAGAAGGTTCTTCATCTAAATAAGTAATAGGACTCATTAATCCATCCTGGCCTTACGCCCCTCTACAATTGCGATTGTCCCTTTGGGTAAGTTTGCTGCATAAAATTCTTCTTCTGTATTAAATTCTCTAATTTCACCTGATGTACCAGTGGTTGGACCTTTATTATTATCAATAAATTGATCGCCATCTTGTATAGTACCTTCTAATATTGCACGTGCTCCTGGGATCATCTTCTCAACTTCTTGAATAACTTGTTCTGTTGTAAATTCCGATTCCCCATTAATACCCTTCTTTCTTCTTAATAAAGAATTGGCCAGGCTAACAATATTTCCAACATCTGGTCTTTGGTCTTTTTCAATGTCTACTGGATTAAACTTAACACTCATTGGAATAAATCCGCCTTGTGGATTACGTGCATAATCAAAGGTATATTCTTTGCCTATGTTGGGAATCGCTTGATCATAAAAATCTTGATCTATTGTTCCTTGCCCTAACAATTCATCAAGTTTTTCTTGAGTAACCATACCAGTTTCAGTCATAACAACTCGCCCTTTAGGGGTTACTTGTATTTTGGGTTGACCTAACATCTCCCTATATTCTGGGCTATTATCGTACATTTTATTAACTTGCTGTTGGATTTGCTCTATTGGAACATTCCCCTCACGGGCATCATCAATATACTTATATATTGCGTTTTCTTGGGCTTGTGCTTTGGCTTTATTTTTCTTTCTTTGTAATTCTTCTTGCCTTAACCGTGCATCTTCTGCATACTTCTTTTTATTAAATTCCAATGTTTCTCGTGCTAGTTGGCTCGCACCTTCCTTATAAGCTCTATCAACGGCGGCTTCATAACCTTTAAAGAATGAGCTTACTGGTCGTGCTACCTGCATTGGCTGTACATTGGTCATGTATCCTGGCATCCGTAACATTATTTCATACCTCCTATTAATTGACCTGCAAATTCCCCAGCTTGCTCCGCTAAACCTCCATAAATATTGCCTATCTGGTTGAAGTAGTCTGCCTCTATTGCCCCTTTACCCATTTCAATGTTGGCTAAATTCCCTGAATGGGTATACCCCATAGCTCCGCGGCTTGCTTGAATCCCTGCTTGTTTTTGCCCACGTTCAACATCTAATCCTGATTGATATGTTCGTCCTGCCATCATCCGTCTGCCTAAATCAGCTGAATATGATGCTTGTTGCCCAGCAACCCCAGCTAAGGCTTGATTTAAACCAGCTTGTTGTCCTGCCGCACCATAACCATATTGGATTAATGGCTGATACCTACCTAATGCGCTTGCATATTCCTGTTCCATTAATTGTTGATATGCTGGGGCAAAACTTGCTGTAATATCGGCTGATGCCCCTAAACGCCCTGTTTGTGCGGCTCGTGCTGATAACAACTTAGTAAGCCTTGCTTCCTTGGAACTATAAATAGGGCTATCAAAAATAGAACTTGGTTGATTCAGCATTTTCTCGTAGCCAGATAAGGCCCTAGTTCCAGCTTGTGCATACGGGTCAAATCGCTCAATCCCAGCTTCAATATCCGCTCTAGCAACATCTAAGTCTCCTCTAGCTCGTTGGTATCCGGCTTGCATTTCTGCCATACCCTGTTCCATACGTTGCAAGCCTAGATCATAGGCGGTATCAAGATCGGTTGAGGCTAAATCCATGCGTCGATCATATTCCTCTTTACCTAAACCTAATTCTTCTTTTGCACGCTGTGCCGCACTCATTTTTGCCCTTCTTGCCTTAGCTGCTTGATCCCCCTGTATTATTGAGCCCCCTAAAGCCACTACCCCCCCTATTGCTGCCGCTACAACACCCATATTATTTTAACCTCCTACTATATTTTTTTTCAGTTAATGTATACCCATTACGATCGTAATATTTGGATAAGTCGTATTTTTTATCTACACTAAATGCAATCTCATTTGTATCAAACATAAATGCCATATATTCCAATTTATAAATGAGACTTAATACAATCCTTCCTTGTTTTACCTTGTTCAAATCTGGGTCTGCCTGCATTGCAAATTGGTATATGAGATTTGTTGTTGGGCTATACATTTCAGGAATAAGCATCGCAAATAATCCCCCAACAATCACATTATTATCTACACATTTCAAAATAATATAATCGTCACTTTCAATTTGTCCCTTTAATATCTTTTTGAAATAATCAGAATCGTATTCCCCTTGGAACTCCATCTTCTTGTAAGACTTACTCGCAATGACTTCTAACGCATCTATATCTGCAATTTCTGCTTTTCTAACTTTCATAAGTTGCTTTTTGGTCCATACTTTCAACAACATCAATCAACTGGTTCACCTGGTTTCGCACGGACGCATCACTCAAAATGACATAATCTTTTAAGCGATTAATCAATGTAATTGCTGATGCAACATCTGTACAATCAGCGTAATCACTTCTATTGATACCGTCTAATCTTGTGGGAATAATGTGTTTCTTCAAAATTCTTCCTCGATACTAGATAAAACAAACTTAGCATTGTCTGGCATTTTAATGTGGTATTGGCGGCTATAGTACGGCTTACAAGAATTATACAAAATAGCCCGAAAATTGGTGTCGCCAATAGGCCCAAGTTGTACCTCTTTAAAATTGCTCCATGACTCATTTTGGTCCCGATGCCTAATAAGTATTCTAGGGCTATCGGTAACGGAACCTTCTTTACCATCACCTCGTCGAATACGGGCAATGACTTTCTTTGGTTGCTTGAGAAAACCATCGGACCCATAATTAATGTGACCGGTGATGATTTCCGCATTGATTGTATTTCCATCATCTGAATGAGAATTGACATCCAATTGATATAATTTACCATTATTAATATCCCCAATTATGTGTTTATTCCAAGTCGATGCGTATGTATAACAATTTGCTCTAAATAGGCTTCTAGTTGACGTTGCTTCATCCCATGAGGACCATTTGTAGTAGGCTTGGCTTATATAATCATAAACAAAAGTTTTCTTGTCTGATGGGAAATTAAGCATTAAAAAGTTTCTACCATTTATTACAATATTAAACGCAACTGCATCTTCTACCGTTGATAAATTTTGGATTTCATTATTAATCGCCATCCCCATATCAATGTAGCTACTACCTTCTAACATAACTAAACGCCTTGTCTTATCTAAAAAAATCATTCGTGTGCCATCGATAACTACTGAGGCATAAGGACTCGCTAACCCTATTTGTGCGTATTGAGCTTTAACTGAACTCAAATATGGGTTTAAAAAATCACCACTTTGGCCCCAGATATCAATGTTTGTACTAGAACACACTAGAAAATTATTTGCACCCTTAAACAACCCTTTAACATTTTGTTGTCCAATCATCTGGTAGCTATCTGATAATGTCCATGAAAATGGGTTCCCAGGAAAACTAAACTTCCATGAATTACTATTTTTTTCTGAGCATATTAAATATGAAAAAAACTCAATCATATGGGTTACATTGGTTGGTGCCGTACCAACTAATGGCGGTGTACTTGATGCGCTTAACGTCTGGGTGTTAGCTGTAAAGTTGGTAAATATAGGGGTGCTATTGGCAACCATAAATAAATAATTGCTTCCACCATACTTAAACTCGTTAAACTGTACTCTTTGGTCAATAGGTAGCGTATCCCCTGTAATATCCGTTTTAGCCCCATAACGATCTGTAATCATAAAGGTTTTACCCTTGCTTACTGCAACCAACTTTCCTTCATCTACGCTAAAATAAACCCCCATAACATCGGCATTGGTTCCTAAATCAGAAAATAGAGAATAACCAGCACGCTTATGGAATGCATTAAATTCATCAATAAAGCCATCTTGTACTAACTCGCACGTTGATAATAAGGATGTGCTATCAACATTGTAATACGGCTTACTTAATTGAACTTTTTGGAAAGGCATTACCCAGGATAATCCTTTTTAACATTTTTGCGATGTAAATAAAATTCACCCTCTTTTAATATTTTGTCTTGATCAATATCATGCCAGAACTTGTCTATCTGCTCTTTGATGTCGTCGTATTTTTTATTGCCAAATTGTCTCGCATAATCATAGTTATAATCTTCGTGATCTGGGTTGCAACGGTTTTCATGCTCTTGTATTGCTAAAACACGCTCATATTCAGCTTGGTTTTTATCCTTGTAATACTCTAATGCCTGAGATAAGGTTTTAATTTCATTAATTACTTTACCTGACTCATCTTCAACCATATCAATAATAGGAATATAATGGGTTTCCCCAAACCTAAAATCTCTTGGGGCGGCCTTTGGGTATTCTTCTACTTTTTGGTTGTTTATATAATAAATGTACATACGGTTCTCCTTCTTATATGACCCGATTTGGGAATAATGAAATTCTTACCCAGTTACTAAGAGCATATGCGCTAGTGGATATAAGGCCATAATCACCATAAAAATTGTATAAATCATTATTGGTGGCTGAATTAAGCTGATATACTGTGGGTTTAGTCCCATTACTAAATTCATACTTATACGTCATATCTTGCATATTTAGCCCATGCCTATAATGAACATAGCTGCCAGATGAATGATAACAAAATCCACTATGGACCATTGGTTTGCGACCAGTTGATCCATCTGACTTGGAACCATACACATCTAATCTGTGCGATGTGGATACGGGGGATTTATTACTTGCTGATGTGTTATATCTTGTCCACTTTGGCATGCAAAATATACTATCTGACTCTACAACATCACCAACTTCAAATATTATTCCCTCAAACCCCTGTGTAGCCCCACCATTTTTTGTGATTCTCAATTCTTGAGAGTCGAGGGATATACCGTCCATATATGAATCGTATAAAATCTGAATAAATGACCCTTGACCATAATTGTTGGTGTCGGTATTGATATACCTGAGATTACTTGACGCTCCGCCTAAACTAATTTTTAACTCACCTCGATCACTCGATACACGATTCATCAAGTATATCGCCTTTACATTTGTAGGCGTTGCAATTGTCACATAATCAGTATTTGTTGTCGTTGTTTTGTATCGCCCTAAAAATGATTCCACAGAATCTAAGTTCGTCCATGATCCGGTATAGGTAAAATCGGTTGAGTCTGAACCAACCGCATAGCTATCCTTCCCACATATCAATGATCTAGCACAGGTTGTTGGGTATTTAGCGCTGTAATGCGCCCACCCCGATATTCCCAATTGTTCTGTACCCCCTGTTGATGTCGTGGTTATTTTCACTGTATGAACACCTTCTGGAAGTGATCCATTGTCTAGTCTTACCCAAACAGGGCGATCCCCATTATAAGATGGCATTGATACACTAGAATTTTTCACATATGTTGTTGCGCCATCAATAGTTACCGAAAATGTTGCATCATAGGTACTATATGTATATCCAATAACATATATTGAACTCCCGTAAAATTTATATTCCACGGTAGCAGAATTATGTTGTGTATTATTATTTATCCCATTCCATAGTGCTGTGCTTGTCCCACCTATACTATCCCATGTACCACCAAATAATGTTGTCAAAGGGGGAACATCATTAATATCCGTTGGTGATTCTGATAAAAATGCCTTTTGTGTCATTGGGGTTTGGATTAAGTAGGTGGCGTATGAGAAGCCTTCGATACTCACGGAATCAGTTCCAGTTAATATCGTTACTTTGACCTTGTAGTCACCGTATTCGAGCCCTTGGTATAGCTCGGTCACATTTTTGTAATAAAAGTCGCCAAAGATTCCAGTATTGAATGTTTTTTTACTGTGATATGTTGAACCATCATCATCACTTAATTCAACGGATATATAACCTGTTGATGTACTGTCTTTCAAGTATATTAAATTAACACTTACTCCACTAAAACTAAAAATAGCGGTTGAATTTGCTGTGCTTGATCTTTTTGCCCTTCCGAAAAAATAGCTAGAGACATCTGAATTTGTCCAAGTCCCACTATACACAACTTCCCCATTCACTGAATCTGCTGGCACCAATATTGTATCAATGTATTGTAAGTTCGTTTTATCTTGTTGAACATAATCAAACTTAGTGTCAAATGGAATCTGTTGGAACATCTGCTGATTATCGTAATAGCTGTTTTCGGTGTCTTCCTTTTGATTAACACTAAAATTCGTCTTAAAGTGGCCATCAACGTTTTTATTTTTAATTGATATTCTGGCATCCAATATGTCACGATTATAAATGGTATTACCTGCTGTGCTAGCCTTTCTGTATACATAAGCAATAGCGTCTTTCCCTGCTGTTCCTGATGGATATGTAGGGTTAGCCGCTGCTGTGCCATCAACAACGCTATATGTGCCTGATGATGCATCTAATTCCACTAAATCCCATCGTGGATTACTTGCATCTGAACTTGTTAAACTAACGGTAACTACGCTTGCATTGGATGACACATAAACCGCCCCATCACTACCAAAAAACGTACTTGATGATCGATCATCAACTTGCACGCTTTGGCCTGGGGTTGCTGATTGTGAACATTCAAAATTACCAGCCCCACTTATATACAAATACCCTTTTTCCGTGTTAAGCAATGGGACTTGTCTTAATCCACCTATTTCTAGTTTAGTCATATCTAATGTGCCATCTGCATCATAGATAGCGGCCTTACTATTAACCACATCACCGGCAACACTACCATCTACTAGGTTTAATTCGGGGGCTGTTGAGGTTACTGCTGTTGAATTTAATTTAAGTTCGGGTGTATTTACTGACCCTTTAAAATCCACGGCATCGGTAACTGAATCACCACCAGTCCATATTGGTTTAACTTCTTGAACTGCACTTCCATAGCTTACACTTGGGGTTCCTGTAAAAAATTGGAAGTCCGGGATCTCTGGGGTGCGATTAATGGTGATTGTTCCAGTACTTTGATTTATTGTCGCTGTCATTGTTCCCTTAACTAATACGTTGCTAGGGAAATTTAAACTTGCACCAACCGTAAACTCCGCATCCTTAAAGAGGAATGTATAATTAACAGCTGGGTTTACATCATCAATAGCTGATTGAATGGCCGTGTTGGTTGTACCGTAATCTGCCCCTATATCAATATATAATCCACCAAAATCTACGGAACTCGAATAGCTTATTGTAAAGCTATCATATAATGCCCCTGCTGGGGTTTTTATTTGAACATAATACTCACCATCACCATATACATCAATTTCACCTTTATTGCCTAATGTAACCCCTGATGACTGATCTATTACGCTTGTTTTATTGATATCTGACCATACAGTTTTAGCCGTGCTTGCTGCACTACTTACCCAAAAATATGCTTTGTAATTTTTAAGCGGCTGACCTGATGAATCATGTAACCCGTTAAGGAACAAGTCCATCTGTTTAGCTTTGCTTGATGACATTTAATTCGACCTCCTAATATACATAATTCACAACATTCGCCACTGGGCTTACTGGTGCGAATTCCAATGACTTGGTTCCACTTTCTTTTTCTCTTAATTTTTGCGCAATCAATATTTGTTGCTCGGAACTTACGCTGTATTGCATTGCTAACATATCGGCAACACCAAATATAATTTGTGTATATGTTTCTGATGGTAAACTTAATGCCTGACTACCATCATAGGTTTCAGCTCTTAATTGCGCTTTATAATGCAACACATACCCATCAATTCCCACTGAATCTGGGTTAGGATACAAATGAGCTTTCTTATTATTTTCTATATTCTCAATATAAATATGAGTTGGTTTTCCTTTTGATGCTTTTTCAACTACTGGGTCAAAATTATACTCACTCACAATGGTTAAGGGTGTATCTTCATTATTTTTTCTGATGTACGCGCTTTCGATACTAACCTCATCTGCCTGTAAATCAAATTGACCAGCTCTAACATAATTGCCAGCCGCATAAGCACTACCCCCAGTGGCAGATGAATCCTCTTTAAAATACGTTCGCCAATTTAAGCCAACATTTGGCTTTTCATCGGGTATGGCTTTCCAGGTGATATCATTGTCAACAACCGTATAATTCTGTATTGCTGGGAATATTGGGGCACTACCTGCTGAATCACCAGCATTTTGTGCTTCATACCTAAATCCATTATATACACTAGGATAAACGTTATCCCCTTGAGAATAACTTGTTGAGGTTGCATATGTGGCTATAGTAGGGGCTGTAAACGCTTTAATACAACGATATTTAACCCCTCCCTCTAATACAATGCTATCACTAGGAAAAACATACTGCCTGTTAGCACGTAGGAAAAACCGACTACCTAATTGTGGTAAATTATCTAAATATCGGTTAAAAGCGAATCTTGCATCTTCCATTTGCTCTATGGAAGGGTCTGACCCCTCCATATGACCATTCAATATTTTTATAACTTCCTTTAGTAATTTATCTACGGTAGCGGTTACTCCATACGTTGCCATAATTAGAACTCCTGAACCTTAGCTTTTCTACCCCTTTTTACTGGTTTCTCGCTAATAGTAGGCTCATCTTTAGCAGAGGAGGCTACTTCAACCTTTTTAGTCCAAGACCCCAAAGGAAAATCATCAGGGACTTCGAAAATATCACCTTCTTGTCGTATTCTTTCATAAAACCCTGTTTTGGTAGCTTGAATTAACATTATTGTTTCACCTCCTTTTATTTACAAATTATGCGATACCGTCTGCGTATACTGTGTTTACATCTGACAATGTAGTTATATAGGTAGAGAATTTACCAGTTGTTAAATCCCCGTTTGCTACAGTGTATTTAACACGAATGTATCGCTGTACTGAATCAGAAATAACCAAACCTACTGATAACTTAGTTCCTGCGGCTGATGTTGCGGAAAAAGTACCAATAGTTTGCAATTCAGTTGGGGAAGAAAAAGATGTATTATCATCAGTTTCCAACGTCAACGTCATGGTTGAATCTGAACTTGCATCCGTCATTGCTGTACGTACTAGGCTTTCAATATATAATGGGGTACCTGCGCCAATGTTTCGACCAATTTCGAGGTCAAGATAGTTGGTGCTAGCCCCAGTGGTAAGCTGTTCTGCATTATCATCAAAAAATAAATTTTTATCTAACATGTACTACTCCTTAGGAAACTGCGGCTTCCGTATTTAACAAAGCGTCGACTCGCTTTACTGGAACTTCATCAAAGAAAGCAACTTTTTTACCAGCTATTGTATCAAAAGTTAATCCACCACCCGAAATGACATCATTTCTAGCTTGTTTTCTAAGATAAGTATGCAACTTTCTATTCATGTAAAAACATGCATTATCTAAGTTCGGCAGCAAAGACATTGCTTCTATCATAAAGTCGGGCAAATCTGCTGCTGACCCACCTGCTAAATCAGAAACGTCAATATTACATATACGAACACAAAATCTCCAATCTTGAACAACTAAAGTTGCTTTCCATTCAAGGATGTCTTGAAAAACTCTTAATGTACCATTTTCATCATTAAAACTGAATTCACCGTTGTCGGTATGCTGCAATCCAGCTGATGACCCCTTAGGGAACGCACAGTATACTTTTCCAATGCCATGACCAACTAAGTAAATTGAAGCGTTGTCTGACCCTGTTCCACCTGCATCAAGTACATTGGTAGAAATCTCATCTGCTGATGAAAGACTTGAATATGTAGTAGCTAAACCACGAAATTCATTTTCATCTGTTGATGGGTCGCCATAAAAATAAGCTGTTGAAAACTCTTGGTTCATAGCTTCCATGTGTGTTTTTAGGGCATCTAATCTAGCTTGATCGATATCTCCACCTAATCTAATAATGTCTGCGGATTCCATACTGTTCGCTTTTAGCATTTTAAAAGGGAAAGTATTTTGAGCAGTAGTTGAGCTTGACTTAGGGGTAGGCTGACCAATCTTACGCCAATAAACGGATGGTAAACCAGTCCGCATTGAAACTTGCTCTCCAGTTGCTAGATTACCTTCTTTATATACAATATCATCTAGTATGGAGTTATTTTGTTGTAATAACTCTGCTACTACTTGGTACTTACCTGTTGGGTCTGTTCGCTTTGCAAAATCTAAGAGAGTTAATCCACTCCCTGATGCGTTTAATTCGGCCATTATTTCCTCCTAAAAAAATAAGTTATTTTTTGCCATAAAATCTCGCGGCTTGAGATAAATAAGGTGGAACATGGTTTGATAATGATACTGGCTCTCTATCAACAAGGTGAGGGCTATTTTTAACACGATTAAGTCTTTTAGTGACTTCATCAGGCTTATTTTTAAGCTCCTCTTTTAATCTTTTGATTTCATCTTCGTATTGAGCATTAATGTCATTTAAATCATTAACATCTTGCTGCAAACGAATCCGATCAACAATATGATAAAAATTAGTTGGGTCTAGTGAGGCTAACGGGTCTTTTTTAAAGTGTTTGATTGCATCATTGGTCTGGGATGCATCAAATCCAAATTCTTGGTAATCCTTAGATAATATGCCAATAATGTCATCTTTAATGTCGGTCATTGTCAACGCTTCCATTGTTTCTGACTCCGTTTTAGCCAATATCCCTTTATTCATTTCGATATTGTGTTCCATTATCAATAATCGCTCTTGTTCCTGGGCCTTTCTCGCTTCTTCATCACGCTTTCTTGCCTCTGCCGGGTTATCTAGTGCCAATTCGTTGTATTCGTCGTCTGAAATCCCTTTAGCTTTTTCTTTAATTGACTCAAGCTCTTTGGCAATTTCTTCTAGTCTTTTATTTTCTGCACCTTGTTTCCCAATGGTAATATTGCGCTTGTGAAGCTCACGATCCTTATCCTCAAGCATTGTTAATACACTTTCGTCGGTTATTCCGTCTTCAATGTATTTATCTCGGTTAAAAACGAACTCCTTCTTTTTTCTTTTTTTACGAGGCTCATCTTTGGCCTTGTTTTGTTCTTCGGACTTTTCTTGTTTGTCCGCATCGTCCTCAACTACTTCATCAACCGCTTCTGCTTCTTCGGGACTGGGAACATCGCCGTACAAGACATTTGCCTGGTTGTATTCTTTTTCCTGAGTGACTTCTTCGCTCATTTTTTACTCCTTCTGGGTCGCCATGCCCTAACTTTTTAATGTGAATTTTTCCCAAAAAAAAAGGCCCCACAGAAAAATTACTAAAAATTAATCTGTGAGGCCCATGGTGATTCCATTAAGCAGTTAATATGATATTTACACAATTACATAAATAATATAAAATTGTCAATTATTTATTGTTAATTGACTAATTTTAACTTTGATTAAGTCCCTTATCAATAACTTTCATTCTTGTTTCATGATCAAACTGCTGTTGCTGCCTAATGTTTTGACCTTGTTGTGCAATATTAGTCTTTTCAATCTCAATATTATTTTTTTGTTGTTCTAATTGTGCTTGCATTTGCTGGCCTTGTTGAGCAGCATTTAACAATCGTTTTTTCTGTGTTTCATCAATATCTGGCCTTAATTGCAATAAGAAATCTGCGGTTATTCCTGGGACACCTTGTTGCGCCAATTGTGCAAAAGTAGCAAAATTTTCATCAGACTTAGTGGTATAGTATGGCCCGTAATCAATAACAATATCGTATTTGAGGGAATCAGGGTTTTCCCATATCTTTTTTATTGCTTCAGGGTTATATTCCCTAAATAGTTTGCCGTTAATGGTAAACTCGTCGTTATTTTTCATTCGCATTTCATTTGAATGGTTTTCCAGTATCCTGTAAATTCGTTCAGGGGTATATAAGATTCGATACATTTCAATTAACCTAAATCCCAATTGCCGCAACATGATATTATAGTTATCAAATAAATATTGAATATTAGCTAACGCCGCATTACGTCTTTCGCGGAATAATGGTGTGGACTGAACCCCTCTAACACCAGCCACCCCCTCAGTATTAAAACCTGAAATTAAATCAATGTGTTTTTCGCTTAATTGAGCAATCTGTAATAATTCTGTTGGAAACCGAGGGGGTGTTTTTTCTCTCGGGGGCTTATCAGCGTTTGCAACTTTAAGTAAGGCGCCTGGGGTTGAACGCCCTGTCTCATAATTCTTCTTATCCGTTTCATCATTAAAAGTTTCATCATCATAAATTTCAGCATTTGTTCCAAGCCGCATTAATAGCTCAATATAACTGGTGGTACGCTTATTTAACTCGTTTTGGGGGTCAATTAAATCATAAACCTCACCTTTAATACGGCCACGGCGTTTAGTCGCATAACACGGAATGGTCATATACCCATCAAATTCACTCAACCTGTCATACAACATGATATTTGCGGCAAATGTACCAACCCAATATTCTGTAACTCGTCTTGTGTCCTTAGTAAACCCAGGGATACTAAGAATGCGTTTGCGAGTTTTTGCATCTAATAACCACGATTCTATTGCTCCATCTTCGCCATCTAAATAATACTCATCTACTGGATTAAAGATAACGAGGCGTTCTTTATACTCTCGACGTGTAATGTCCATCAATCGGTACTTTTCCTCGTTAATGGCACTCTTATTAAATAATAAAAATGGTTGCTTGGTACTTTGTTGATACCCTGCTAAGTTAGACATAACGCTTGTGCCGCTCATTCCCTCAACCTCTTTTAGTTTGTTTTCAGGGGCAATTCTTAATAAATAATCTTTAGTTACCCATCGCCACTTAACGACCCCCTCACAATCACTGAGATCTTTTTTAAGGTGAGGCATATAATTCACCTGCTCCCATTCTTGGTGTTCAATCATAGGGTCTCCATACTCAACCCCATGCTTAGTATCAATGCCGATATTAATATTGCCCCTACCAGTAATAATCATATCGGTGACAACTTCACTTTGAACGCTCTTATAATCGCAATCAGCCAAGGTATGTGTAATTAACGCGTTATATACGTCACTTAAGGTGGCATCACTACCTTCCGTTGGTTTAACTTTTGGCACCATTGGATCGGACCGAAAAAATCCTACTAACGTATTTACTTTGTTTTTAATTACATTAAATGATAAATAAGGCCGCCCTCTTTGCTGTAATGTCGTTTTAATTGATTCATCCCATTGATATTCCCCACCAAAAACCATTTCCTCTGCTTTCACGGCATCTTTATGATAATAAGTACAATCATTATCATAGGCTAAAGCGGCAATTTTAAGATACTTATTTGTTATTTCCTCATAATTTTCTGATTGCTTTTCCCTTTTATTAGAGGGAATACTCAAATATTGGTCTAATATCTCATGAGTGTGCCCATTAACTTCTTGCACAAAATATCTCTCTGGAATAACCATTGGTTCCCCGGTGTCTGGGTTTGGGATTTCTTGCCCCATTGACCCTGGGTTATACCAAATTTCGTGTTGATGCCCGTCATCTTCATTAGCACTGGTAAACCCAATAATCCCATCTCCATTTTCCGTAACACTTTCCGGTTCAACGGCCGCCCTAATATATATAATATGATCGTGGCCTAAAACCTCCGAACTAAGTTTTAACATGATTTCCTCCTATAACGCCATCCAAGCGTTGTCTAACTGCTGAATAATATTCCCTGAAACAAATGATCTATCCTTTTTTCTTTCTTTTATTCGCATTGTCACTTCATATCTGTTGTAAAAGCACATCATTAGAGCATCAAGTTTGTTGGGACTTTCATATCCCAACTTGCCACGCATTTCCTTCTTGAACTTGTCATTCTTTTTACTGACCAACTTGAATTTACCACTTCGATGCTCTTGGTCCTCCATCAATAAACTAATTTCATTGATCAATTCCTCATCATCTGGAATATATATATTGCCAGTCTCAAATGCATCTCGCAATCTAAAACCTAACTCATCCCTTAAATTGAAATAGCGATCACTTCTTGAGAAAGAATTACCTTTTATTCCCTTTAATTTTGTATACCCCATGGCAACCAATTTATCGTAAACGCCTTGCCCAATCCCCACCGCATCAATGTAATATTCATCTGGCTCGTAATCACTCAGTAATTCTTCATACCAAGACGCTACCACTTCTGTATTTGGGCTTGTGTTTTTCTCAAATCTAATCAGCTTACGTCCTTTCATAATCACGCATTGGCTAGGATCGCCACCACCACCAACATCAAGCGCGGTAATAAGTGGGGCATCTTTTTCGGGGTCATACATATCATAGGCTTCAACCGATTGCCGAATCCACTCATAACTTATAAATGCCCCGTCATCGGTTAATGGCGGCAACCCTAACACGTTTACTCGATACATATTGCTATCTACACCAAACTTGTTCCTCATATATTCAATATGATCTTTGCTTACCAAAGTGCTATTTTCGCAATTAATTTGGTGCGTAATCCAATATTTTGACATTTTGGCACTATGGGCATCAATTGCCCAACCTGTATTTTTATTCGGGTTAAAAATATTGAATATTACGTTGTTAGCCTGCGTACACGTATCATCTATCGCATCAAATACGTAATTTGGGATACCCGGGGCCTCATCCGTAATAAATAGCATATTATCAGCGTGTTTACCCTGTAACCCAACGGTATTTTCTTTGTTATTAGCACTTTGGCCAAATGTAATAATCTTGATCGACCAACCTTTAGCCGCATTTAATTTTTTATCACCTTGCCCTGTATATAAAACGGTTTCGCCTTTAACATCAACACATTCACGCAAGTAATTCCCCTCTACCCCATAAACCTCTATGGACCGGTTATACCATTTGCTTATTTCTGGGAATAAACCTGCCATAATTTGATCGTATTTAGGGCCAATTAAAAACACCTTGCTATTGTCATAACACACCAAAAACCATAACGAGACTAAGCTCGCAATGGCTGTCTTCCCACAACCTTTGCCAGCCATGGTAGACACACCTTTTTTCTTTGATAATTTCGCCTCAACCTCATGTAATTTTACCCCATTGCCCTTTTTCCACTGAACAAAACATAAATCCGCTAACGACTGAATAATATCTACCTGTAACGGGTCTAGCATGTAATGTAACCCTAGTGGGCCTGGGCTAGTACCGTATAATTCGCCTTTTTTATCAAGTTCTTCTTGTGTTAAATGGAACCCAATGACATCTTGTACAAAGGTTATTGGCTTAGTACGCCATTTATGGATTAACTCCTCGCTAGCCGTAATCATGGCTTAATGGTTTCCTCAACACTTTCTTTGTGATGAAAAAAGGCTGGCTTATTATTTTCGCACGTTATCCTAAATGATAACTCAATTTTCCCATACCCCTTCTTTAACGCATTAGGCATGGAGGCTCGGGCAAGCAAATACTCGTGAACCGAATCCTCCATTTTGTTTTTTAAATCATCAATCGAAAACATGCGAGCGCATAATACTCCATTTATTGTGGATTAAGTCGCTTTATTAATTCATTTTCTTGATTTTCTATTTCTTCTTGTTTAACTTTTATTAAAGCCGCAATCTCACGTTTCTTTAAGAAATTATGCAAAGAAATATATGAACATCCCAATGGCTTCCCATCTTTCCCCTTTATATCATTTAATTTCCTTGCGATTCTCGCCTTACTCCAATTGCGTTCGCAATACCACGTTAAGATAACATTAGTGTATTTGTCAAGTTTGCTGCCACGCTTTGACCCTTTTTTGGGGCCGGGCATTCGCCCAGCTGACATCGCCGCATATAACCCATCTTTTGTTCGCTCACTTAATTGCTCACGCTCAAATTGGGCAAACGATGCTAAAATATTAACAAACATCTTAACTGCTGGGGAAGGTTTTTTACTATCTAATACCAATCCTTCCTTGATTAAATGAACTACAACACCCTTCGTATATAAATCCTCAATTATTTCATTGGCCTGCCTAAGTGTTCTTGCTAACCGAGATATCGAATAAAATAATAAATGATCACCGTCCTCTAATTCATATACCCGGTTAATCATTCGATTCTCAACCCCCTTAGTTGAGCTACAAATAACATGAATCATATCCCCAACTTCCTCATCAATCTTAAATCCATGCTTAGCGCAATACTCATATATAGCCATTTTCTGCATAGATACTTCTTGTTTACGTGTGGAAACCCTTAAATAACCTACTGCTCGTGGTGACATATTAATAACCTCCTTACCTAATAAACCGCTTCTTCTTGTAGGCACGGTTTTTTCTTTGAATATTCTCTTTAGTATAAAAATCTTTGTTGAGCTTGCTATCGTCTATCTGCAACCCAGATTCAGTGGTATATTTAAATGGAACCCCCGTCCTATTTATAATTACACCGTCAATATCCAGGCTATACGCTTTCCCATCGTCATAATACGCCCAAGCATTTTGATACAACTTAAATTGCTTTTTCGCATTACCTTTTGCTTTAGTCCCATATATAACAATCCATACGCCATATGACGTAGGTTTAGCTATCCAACGACTGATAATATCGCTAAATAACAACTTAAATCGGTCTACTATACTCTGTATTATCATTTTAATATCCATATCTTGGTAACACCCTATATCCACTAATCCCATTATCATTTAACTCGATCTTTAAATCGTATCTAGCAATATCTGTATGCTTATCCTTCACTAAATCCATATCAATAATTTCCTTAATATCGTAACGGTATACCTTGCAACTACTCCCCATACGTATAATGGAATTGCCACCAGTAATAAACTTGCAATTATTACCAGCAATCAATGTTCCCATCCCCAATACCTCGATTACACAACAATCCTTTACCTTGCCTTTGGAATTATGACCAACTGTCATTTCAACATTGCTTCCAACATTAAATACGGAATCATCCCCAGCTACACACTTTACATTATCAAACGCTCGTATATCACCATGATTACCAATTTTTATCTCGTTATCCGATAAACCACGAACCGTAATGTTATCCCCAGCCGCAATATAACACCCTCCACCAACATAAAAAGATACCCCATCTATGCCATGAAAATAACACTGTATATTACTTTCCTTGGTTCGCAATACCTTGCTATTCTCATCCCATTGAAATAAATCTAAGTCTAATAACTGGTTATTCTTATGGATTCGCTTTTGAACTTGTTGTTTATTCATTTGTTTTACTCCAATCCTTTAAAAATATATACCAACTCATAAATGCATAAGGTATCCACTCCCATAAAACAATAAAAGTTAATAGGTATAACCCCACGCTTATGGATATTCCAATAAATACTTGCCTAGGGGTTATCATTGTTATTAACCTCCTGATCAATCCCTAGATTCAGTATTTGGTCATTTAGTTTTTGTTGTAATTTGTTAAGTTTTTGCTCTCGTTGATTAAGAGCTTTTCTTCTTTTTTTTAACTCTTCTTTTTCTCTAGCAATTTGCTTGTCTTTGTATTCATATTCTTTTTTTAGGTGGTCTAAATATCCAGACTGTGAGAGACTATGTAAATCTATCCACCCTTCTTTCACTAATTTTTTTAAATTTAAAATTCTTCTTTTTAATTTACTTTCTTCTTCTTTTAGTTCTTTTTCTTGCCGTTTTAAGTCTCGCACCTTTTTATAAATTTTAAAGATTAGTTTCATTATTAACTGCCTTAATAATTCCTAGTTTTAGTATTTGATCGTTAATTGCTACTTGCTGGGCATTCATAGAATCAACTCTCATCTCATATCTAACAATCTGCCTATAGGCATCTGCTAAATAACAATAAAGGGCTCTATAATATTCAAATATTTCCTCTTCATTCACATAATGGTCAATTTCTATTAACTTACTGTTTACTGCGAGATTTTCTTTTGGATCAGTATAAGCATCCTTTTCGTGACTAAATCCAAAATTATTTTTTTTTATCTGGATGTAATTCAAGATGCTCCAAGTTATGTCTCATAAAAGAACAAATCTTCCATGCTTCTTCTTTTATTTCTTTTAATCGATCTATATCTACTTGTTCAAATTTAGATAATTCTTTTTTTACAACTTGTAACTCTGCATTTTTTTCGTCGACTGCTCTCTTAGTAATCTCTAATTCCATTTTCAGTTGTTCCATTGTCCCTGAAACACCTAGTTTATACATTTCAAAGCGATGCTTATCACGATTTTGTGCCTGTCTAATTTTTTTGTATATTTTAAATATTAGTTTCATTTGTTTTCCTCCTTTTAGCAGAATGTTATGGGGCCACCTCCCGATAAAAGCTCTACCATTTGACGCTTTTTTTCTTCTGCATTTTGCTTTTCTTTATCGGTCATATCCCGTAACCTAACCTTAAACCCTATATCCTCATTACTCTCATATTCAAAAATAGTCTTTGTCTTTAAACTGTCATAATAAAATAGCGAAGGCTCATCCCCTCCACGAAATGCAACATATAAAGAACATTTAAATTCTTCAAACCAACAATCCCCCCATATAGGGGATGCCACCCATTTAGGAATCTCGTGAAGCATAGTATGACTACCAAATTTATACATAAGCGAGCCTACCATCCCATCATCCCTTAAATCACGATACACCCTAAACCCACCCTCACTATAACCATTGTTCGGGTCATTATGGTCTAACATTAACATGCTCTCATCATTTAACGTTGCCACCGCCCCATCAAATAAGGTTACACATGAATTGCCATACGCCTCAATGTGAACCCCCTCACCATAAGCATATAATTTTGAATCACCATGAACCCTAACTTTTTCAGGCTTAGAACTATCTTTATTTACAATGTAATACTCACCAGAATAAATAACTAATGTACCTTGGTAACTTAAATCACATGGCTTCGTTCGCTCTCTATCAGAATATATCTTTAACATTTGTTTTCCTTAAAAATCCTGTTGTATTGAGTATATATTTTCCCTATATCCTCAATGTCTCTTAAAGCGTGATAAACAAGGAATGGGGCAGAGTTTGACTTCCATTTAAATTCATTAAAAATACATTTGCTGTCACTTAATTCCAATCCCATGCTATCTAAAATCTTAGCAATCTCCTTTTTAACTCCATCCCCCTCTACATCAATCCCTAAACCCTCTAAATACTTAATCCCCTCACCATTATCCGAAATCATAATTGAATAATCATCAAGCTCTCTTATATATAAATTCCAATGAGTTCCATCAATATTTTCTAGTTTATACGCATCTTTATTTTTGGTTGTCTTTATTGTATATCTTGACCCATTATAAAAATGCGTAATATACATAAGTGCTATTTTCGCATCAATTAGTCTCATTTATTTCTCCTTTACTTCCAATTCCGGCAATAATTCCGGGTGTTGATAAGCGTTGCCAATAACTGTATAACCACACCCAAATAAATCGTTAGATATTAATTCATCCAAATTTACAAACATATCATTTAAAAAGGATTTGTATTTTCTAGTACGTTTTAATTGACTTGCAAATCTACCACATTCTGAGCTGTATCGAACAAAATTTCCGCCTACAATATCCCCACCACGACTAATAACTCCATCTGGTAAAGGAACACTGCCATATACAGGGGTATCTTCCTTATCGTATAATCCTGTAAACATGGCGAAAGATTTGGGATCAACTTCTACAATATTATCCAATACACTTTGATCGTATTTAGGGTGTACACATCGGTCGTTGACCACATCATCATGAAACTCAAGAATAAATGCTTTCCCCCACCCATGAAGCATTGCACCATATACCCAGTTATCACTCCACCCCCTATATGTTCCAAATGTTGGCTTATTCATTCTTTACTCCTTTACTTTCAATTTAATTTTTTTTAGTGGGGATAGTGGGGTTCGTAATAATAACAGCCCCCGGCAAAAATTTGGGGGCGGGGGCCCCTCCCCCCGGTTTTCCTGGGCACAATTACTACTACAATCCCTAATGTCTATATACACTATATAATTAAATCGTTCTTTACTCAATTAAATATATATCAATCACATAATAATTGCAACACCTATTTAATGCAATATTAAAATAAAAATATATCGATCGGTTAGCATGCACACAAAATGAGGCTAACAATTTTGGGTCATATTTAACTTCACTTTATTTAACTAAATTTAAGCATACAATGTATGTATTATAATGTGTATAGCGTGCGTTGTTGTTAGGCGGAGCTTGGATTCGGGATTCCGAAATCCACCCTTATCCAGCCCCAATAACGGTATTCTCAGCTAGCTGTTTTAATGCCTCTTTAGACTCTTTTTTAGCATTATGCAATGATGACTCAGCATTCACTGGTTGATTCATATTCAGCTGTGTAATGTTCTTACCTATAGCGATCTGTGAGTTGCTTATAGCGGTTACAAGCTTGCTAAGGTCACTAGGCGTTAGGTAGTTAGCCTCTTTATTAATTTTGGTCTCTATGATGTTATAACAACGCAATAGTAAGCTTGTGCCTTTATTATACACCCTTCTACCTTCCACTAGAGAATCCTTGAGAAATTGGGCTTCTTGGTCAGGTGTTATGTCTTGACCCTTAATCAGTTTAATTATGTATTCAGGTGTGACGGCGAAGGCTTTGGCTAATAGCTCAGTATCCATACCACTGTGGTATAGGTCTATTAATTCTTTATCCTGAACTAATATCGGCTTATTAAGTTGACCCATACCTATATTGTATGGATCAATGGCGTTTAATTCAATTTTTGCTTGTATTTGTATTTAACAACTTCAATGTAGTTACGCTCAATCCATTGAGTAAGCGTGCTATGATTAATATTTAATTGTTTGCCGATATCACGCCAGGATAACCCTTGATTCCTCAATTCAGCATACTTGTTAATATCATGTTCATATCTCATACCAGGCATGATATTAATATATAAGTATAATGTCAACAGTGTATGGATTCATCAAGATATTTCGATTTGTAATGATGTGAACAATGGATGTATTGTATCGATATCTTAACAGTAAGGGAGTAAAAAAAAATGAAAACAAAAAATGAAAATCCAAGCGTGTATGTAGGCACATATAAAAAATACAATGAGGGTAGACTGTTTGGGTTATGACGCGGTTGAAAGTGATTATAAGCATGATTACATCGAACACAACGGGCACATTTTCAATAGAAATTGGTAAACAAAAAAAAGGAGTTTAAAATGACAAAAACATTTAAATATACAACAAATAATAAAAATACGTATGGCGTGTATGACTTAGACTTAAAAGAAGGTGACCTTTTTAAATTAATTGACACAAAACTAAGTTGTATAGAAAAAACAAGTGATGCTTTATCTGTATACCAATATCAGTACACAATTTGCATCCCAAAACACAGTAGATGTTTTATTCTTGATGATGATGAGTGGTGGGAACTAATTGCGCATTCCGAATTTGTTTTTGAAAAAGGAGTTAAAAAATGAAAACAAAAAATATTGAAAATACAAAAAAATATAAAGATTTATTAACTCGGTTTGTGATTGAAATTAGGCGTGAACACTATCTAGATTATGTAGAATTTAATTTTGGTCTAGATGAAGACAGAAAAGACGCTGTTTTAATGGAAAAGTTCAACCAATTAAAAGAAGAAGCTGGTAATAATGAATTTATTTATGTTGCCATAGAAAAATTAGTTCGGCCCTATGGAGCAACGGTTAAGGAATTTAAAGAAACACAATTATCTCATTACACCCACTTAATTAGGTTTATCGCAGAAAAAAACGGAAGCGTTCATGGCATTAAACAGAAAGCCCTAAGTGTTTACATGATTGACACAAAAATCCACTACAACAAAAAAATAGAAAAAATAATTGACATAATTTAACAAATTTAAAAGGGTGTCCAACTGCATTTATCTATCCACGGAAAACAACAATCGGACACCTAACTATAGCAAGGTTAGGAGAAAAGAACAAATGAACAATCAAGTAGAAATAATAATGCCAGGTGATGATGTAGATATAATAGAAATAATCCAGGGTAAAGTAATTTTCGGGTTTAACAAATAAATTATGAGAAATTCTATAATTACCTATAACCAATTAAAATATTGTCATGTAAAGCAAATAAAGCATGAGTTAGGAGTAGTAAAAGTATTAATTGATCAGATGTGGTATCAAATCATGGGAGAAGAAACTAATGGATAGTATAAGAAAAAAAATAATACTTGGGCAAATAACGATATTTATGATGTTGATAATGGTAATGGTCTTAACCATTATAAGTTGGGTGACCTCATGACCAAAAATTACAAATACGAGCTTATGTTATGGGATAAATATAAAGGGTTTTTGTGGGGCTGGAACAGAGTAAAAAACGTAAAGTGTATAAAGAAGGTTCCAGCCGATAGAATAAATATACCATTAAGGGGTTTCCATGTTAATTAATAAAAGGAAAATCAGAAACCGCATAAAAAACAAGTATAAAATAAAATTGAATCTATTAGGGCGGATAAGATTGATTAGAGGTTATAGATGATGGCAATAAAAGTGATCACTTATATAACTAAAAGAAAAAACCCGTCCAAAATGCGCATCGTTGAGAGGCGTGACGGGTATGTTATGTATATTATATTCCCTATTGAGTATTATTTGAAAAATCATTCCCACTAACATTAGTCAAGATTTACCATTTTTAACTAATTTTAACTAAAACTATTTTTTTTTAGGTTAAGGTGACATGCCCCTCTTCATAAATAATTTTTGTTTAAATTTTGTATTAAATCTCATTATATAAACTAAAAGTTTAAACCGTTGTTCACGTCTTACGTCGTTTCACAACATTATTAATTTTACCATAATTTTCAAAATCTGTCAAAAAGTATTTTATTATTAGTTAAAAGTAGTTAATCATGGGATACTTAATGTTTTTTTATTATTTTTAACGAATTGCTATTTTATACGTTGAGGCTAAATGCTTATTTATTATATGATCATAAATTGAATATAAGTTGAACATAAAATGAACCCTTCTGTACGCTCATTTTGATCAAAAGTTGATCACAAACTGAATATTTATTGAACATAAATTGATCAATAATTTGAGGCTAGCAATATTGGGGTTATTTTTTTTACTAAAATGTAGGGGCCGGTAGCCTTATGCAATCCAACTACCGGCGTGATTAATATAGATCAATTGAGCTGCTTGATCAATTGCTCATGGATGTATAACTTAATAATTTCATTTAAGCCTTGATCGTTGAGCCATGCACCAATCATTTCCCCGACTTCCCCTGGTTCTAATTCAATCGTATCTTTAATGCGCATAAGCGTTTTAGGTGTAGGACTGGCTTCACCGGTTAACCAACGGTAAATCATTTGCCGGCTAACGGACAATTCCTTCCCTAAACCACTGATACTCATTTCACCACACACCAGCTTACCTTCAAGAAAACTGGCAAATTTCATTTATCCCCCTAATCCAAAAAAAATATTTGACAATGAATAGTTAATAGTGTTACCTTCCACTAGTAAAGTGTATTTATTATTGTACAACATTAGCTTCTCCCTTTTAATGTTTTGGCCTAGTAATTTCCACATCAGCTAGGCCACTTTAATAATTTATATCAATCTTTAAACTCCTTTATGCATTTCATATATTCTACGCTTTTGCGCCAAGAAATGCTAAATAAAAAACCATAATTTAGTTGTTTATTGAGCATCTCTCTACGTAATACTTGTATAACATCTTATTTTTCATTTCTGGTAATAATTTTTCAACCTCCTTGGTATTGAGTCCTAAAATATTAATTTGTTCATTGTGGCTTAATTTTGATAGCCATAACTCGAAGTTAATCTTGTTTTTCTGGTAAATAATGCCATCTAACTCCCTTTTTCGTTGTTTTAAATCTTCAAGGGCCTGTTTTTCTTTGTTGTAAAAACTCAAATGAGCGATGTAGGGGTCATTATTTTTTAATACGCCAATTAAGAAGGCAATTGGACTTATTTTGAAATCTGTTTTTTTGCGGTAGCCGTTTTGTAGGTCATACGCAAATGCATTGATGCTTTCTTGGATGATGTTTTGGCATACACCAAGTTTGAGTAATTGCTTTATATGCCCGTGGTTTAAATTTATGTCAGATAATGGGCTGATATCAATTTCAATTTTACTATTGACGGACTCCTGAAATCTTCTTACCATGCTAACGGAGCGCAGCGGAGTAGTAGTAGTATCTGTAGTATTATACTTATTAGTATATAATATACTACTACTACGCGCGGCCTCATTTGTCCCTGGTTTGTCTCTTATTTTATTTATTGTAATTTTATTAAACTGAAAGATGCTAAATGACCGCCTTCCACACTGATACAAGACTCTTTTTATAAGTTTTTTATCGATTAAGCGTTGGATGCTTTTCTTTGCTGTTTCCTTTTTTAGCCTCAATTCGTGCGATATCTCGTTTAATGTCATAGGTTGGGTTTTAAGAGAATTATTTGTTTCGCAATTATCGTAAAAAAACATTAAAATTTGACGTTGAACACCCCTTAATTGGGCGATGCTAATATCAACATTGTATGTGGGTTTGTCTCCGGTTTGTCTCTGGTTTGTCTCCGGTTTGTCTCTGGTTTGTCCCTGCTTTGTCTCTGGTTTGTCTCCGGTTTGTCCCTGCTTTGTCCCTGGTTTGTCCCTGGTTTGTCCCTCAAAAAACATGCTAATATCAACATCTTTCGATATATTTTGTTCGTCTGAAAAGTAGTTTAAGATCGGCTTGGCCATATGTTTTCTTGCTTTTCTCGCTTATCAATTATTTTTGCATTGTCATTGACAAAAACCTTTGAATTTTCATAAACCCAAACTTTTGAATTGTGAAAGGCATAAACCTTTGAATTTTGATGAGCATCAACTTCTGAATGGTTATTGGCTTGAACCTGTGAATCCCCATTGGCAAAAACCTTTGAGCTTTCATAGGCCCAAACTTTTGAATTATCATAGGCTTTAACCGTTGAATATCCATAGGCATCAACTTCTAAATTACCATAGGCCGAAACCGATGAATCGTCATACGCCCGAACCTTTGAATTGTCATACGCCCGAACCTGTGAATCGTGATTGGCCACAACCTGTGAATCGTGATTGGCCACAACCTGTGAATCGTGATTGGCAAAAACCTTTGAATCGTCATACGCAAAAACTATTGTTTTTTTATAGGTATCAACTTTTGTTTCTCCAAAAATATAAAAAGTGCCTGTATTAAGAATTGCATACCCATCCCCATCAACTTTATAATCCGTTACTGGCTGTGTTTTTTCTCTGTCAAAGTAAATTTCATGTTTAGTTTTCATTAATGAACTCTCCTACTTTAACTGTCCTATCAATTATTTTTGCATTTTCATGAGTTTGCCCCCATGAATTGTCATGCAAATAAATCTGAGAAATGCCAAGACCAACATAGGTCCAAACGGTTGAATTGTCATAGGCCAAGACTTGTGAATCGGCATAAGCCCGAACCGTTGAATTGTCATTTGCAACAACGGTTGAATCGTCATAGGCAACAACGGTTGAATCGTCATAGGCAAAAACTAGTGTTTTTTTATAGGTCTTAACTCTTGTTTCTTTAAAAATATAAAAAGTGCCTGCATTAAGAATGGCATAGCCATTGGGATCAACTTCATAATCCGTTACTGGTCTTGTTTTTTCTTTGTCATAGTAAATTTCATATTTATTTTCCATTAATTCTCCTTTTACCCAAACTTGGAAAATCGTAGGTCCAAACCGTTGAATTGTCATAGTCGAAAATCTTTGAATGGCCACTTTTCACAACCTGTGAATTGTTATACGAATTAACTTTTGAATTGTCATAGGCCCAAACCGCTGCATTGTCATAAGCATGAACCCATGAAATCTCATTGGCCCAAACCTCTGATTTGTCATAGGCCAAAACCCCTGAATTACGATAGGCCGAAACTCTTGAATTATCATAGGCAAAAATCGTTGAATCTCCAAAGGCGCAAACATATGTCTTCCCAAAAACATAAAACACGCCTGTATCGATAATTGCATAGCCATACTCATCAACTTTATAATCCGTTACTGGTTTTGTTTTTTCTTTGTCGTAGTAGATTTCATGTTTAGTTTTCATCTTTGTACCTCCCTATTTGGTAAGTCTGCCATCCCAGCTTGTGTCTATAATGTCATCATAACTAGGCATATAATCTATAATCTTTTTTCCTTCGTACTCAAGCCATGAGTGACTTGTATTTGTTGGAATTGTGAATGTGTGGCCAATGCATGATAATGCTATTTTTTTATTATAATAATCTTTATCTTCAAGCCATATTAAACCACTAACAAACGGGTCAAATGCTACAATTCCGCTGTAATAATCCCTAAGAATCTCATTAAAAATAGGTACTCTATCTGGGTTTGTATTTGCGATAAGAACATTTTTTTCAAAAGAGTAATCAATTATATTAAGAATTATGTTTTCCGTAGTACTATAATAGTAGCAATTGTAGTTAGTGATATTCCGAAATTCCTCTAATGAAAGCTCAATTTTTCTTCCATCCTTAAATTCGAATAAATATGGTTTTTCTTTTTTCATTTTATTACCTCCAAATTCTTTTAATAACCTCAACCGCCAGCCTGCTAAAATCAATCGCCCCATTACAATTGGCATCCAAACTAAACACAGGCTTTTTAAGCGTTTGTGACTGCTGCAAATTCGTGTTACGCCTAATAACAGTCTCCAAAACTTTATTACCATAAAAATGTTTAACCTGGCTTAACATTTCCTTGGACGCATTGGTTCTTGCGTCATACTCATTTAGTACGTAGCCAAGTAAATTAATATTGTTTTGCGTTATATGCTGAATGTCTTTGATCCGGTCTTCTAATAGATTTAAACCAACTAAACTATAAATACCACCAGCTTGTATTGGCACTATATAATGGTTGCAACAAGACACGGCATTCATCATAAATGGGCCTAAATTGGGTGGACTATCAATTAATACAAAATCAAATGTATCTAAAAAGGTTTGATTGTTGTCTAATATTTTTTGGCAATATAAGGCACTACTAGGGCTATTAATCATTTTGATTTCTTCGTGAAATAAGTAAATATTGCTTGGGCACACATAAAGGTTTTTTTGCTTCGTGGGGTAAACGCAATCTTGCATTGATACGCCATTAAGCGCATCGCGTATTGTATTAGTAACATCTTGTGGCTCTTTAACCATTGTATGGCTAGTGTTGGCTTGTGGGTCTAGATCAATCAATAACCCTTTAAAATTTTTCCCATCATTCTTTTTTTGCCTGCATATTCCAGCACTAAGATTGCATGCAATTGTAGTTTTCCCTACACCACCTTTATGGTTGGCAATAGAGATAATTGGCAATGTACCCATAATAACTCCCTTTACGTTTTTGTAAAATTGTACTTACATATAAAAAAATATGCAAGTACTATTGTTCGGGTATAATTCTATACAACATATGCCCCAAATTTGCATTAATTTTTTGTAGTATTGGTTTGAGATACCCAAGCTGACCTTTTTTAAAATAAATTTTCATGTAGAGTGTAACCCATTTGTACAACTTGTTTAGTCTCGCATTTGTATCAATTATATGTTCTGGTTCTTGTGTAATCTCATATTGTATTTGGCTCTTAATAAATCGAATTCTGCTCGGATTAAGATTGTTATATTTACTTAATGGGCTATTGTAATATAAATCTACCAATTGACTAAAATTATTATTGCTATACATGTTAATGCCGCACATTAGTTGAAACATTTTCTTTTCATTAAAAACGTGCGGCTGTTTAAGACTTGCTAGTATTTTTTGTATTAAATCTTGTATATTAGGGTTTTCGAAATCCATTTTCGATTAAAAGTTCTGCTAAATTATTACCATTCACAAGGATATCTACAAGATAACGACCATATTTCCCCTTAATATCTTTATGTGTTTTTACAATTACCTTTTTATTCAGTAAAGTCTTATTGCAAAATTCTTTAGCTTGTAAACCTAGTTTCTTCTGTTCTGGGGTAGTATTGTTACGCAATGTTGTTTCATAAACATCTATGCCATTAAGTCTAACCCTGGTTTGATATTGAATATGAAACCCAAGGTCAAACATGATATCAAAGGTATCCCCATCAATTACTTTTTTAATAACGCCAGTATAATTATACATAAAACACCATAATTAATTTAAACAGTAGAATACCATGAACGCCACCGGCAATTGTTGCGTAAGCATCATTAGCCTCAACATGTCTGGTTTTTGTAAAACTTTGCGCAAATTCTATCCCAAATCCTAATAAAGTTATGCCAATTAATGGAATAAGCTCACCTTGAAAGAATAATGGGCTGAAATTGTAATCAAGTACCATCAAAATAATTGCAAACGCAAACCCAATAATAAAGTGCTGTGTTTTGTCTGCTTGCATGCTTTTTTTAAATTTTGTAATAAATGACATAATGTCCTCCTACGGGTTAAATAAAATAATTTCATCTTGTTGCGTATCTTTAATATCAATATGAAGCCACGTAACATTGTTTTCCATTCGTGTTATGTATGGGTATTTATCACGGTTATTTAATATGTGTTCACGCATTTCTTGCGCTGGCATCTTATTACTAACAATATCTACGGCTCGCCCATAGGTATGTTGTGATAATGGCCGATAATTTTTCATACCAACTACACGTAATCCGCTTTCGTAGCGTTCACCACAGGAATGCCATGTATTAATGGATAACGGAATCCCAAGGTTATCACGTAATGCTTGGGCACTTAGAATTATTCTGTAATCCATAACGCCAACCGCCCTAGAACCATATTCGTTGTACATGTCCATTGGGATAAATTCTTGCAAATAAAAGTTTTTAGTTATTTTCATTAGTACCTCATTTTTGCGATTTTCTCGTCTTTAGACTTTGACCCAGACGATGAGCCAAAATAATAATTTGCAACTGCCGTTACCATGGTTCCCAAGGCTCCCAACATGACATTAAGAACCTGACTATTTTTTTCGGGCACATCAAAAACCATTAACCCAATTAACAATGCAAAAAACCCACCCATGATCAAGTAGCCAATAATTTTAGGGGTACGATCTTTAAGTTTCATTTCCCTTTGTCTTGCTGAATTCCGATCATCACTTAATATTTGCTCGAGGTCAATGTCCATCTGTTTGATTTTCGCCCTATATTCCGCCTCAGCTTTTTTAAGGCTAAGTATTTGATCTGGTGTTAATCGTTCTTTGGCATCATTGAATGTTTTCTTGTTCTTTTCCTCATTTTCACTAATAGGTAGTCCTAGTGCTTCCATGGCCACATGAAGTGCGCCACCAATATTACCCTGGATTGCCTTACCTAAAATTGGCATTATTGCCCCAAAATTCATAATCTTAAACCTCCATTAATCCAATTGTCATATTTGCCGCTTTGGTATCGCTTATTGTCTGCTTTTATTGGCTTGGGTTGCCCCTCTACTTTTCTGACATCCATATTTTTAATTTCTTTTGTCTCTATTTTGACTCGTCGTAATTTATAACTATTTAACAACTCTTGCTGCTCACTTGTTCTTTTCTGAGGATCAGTTTTACTTGCTTCTTGCCACGCAATAAACGTGTGATAACTTTTAGTGTTAATTGACGCAAAAAAGTAATAATTAACTTGATTCACCGATGCGTAATTAATGTACACAACAACGTAATCATTTATGGTGTAATAGTAGTTGGGCGTAAACCTAGCTTCTATGCTCGTACTTGACATTGAACCTCCAATTCTGAGTGCTAGCCTCGTCATCACCTAAAACAATTTTTTGCAAGATCATTAATGCTTTTTGCATCATATGCTTACGATTTTTTGCTGTAATTTCTATATTCAGCACGCAATCTTTAACCTTTTTTCGCATAGAACTTGTAAATCGCTAGTAATGAGCCAATAATAATGACAATCTGATTAACAATTTCCCCAGGGATTTTGTCTCCAAAAAGTATCGTCAATATTAAGGCGCCCTCTATACTATTTGTTTTGCCTGCGCCGATTAGTCTATCTAAAATATCTTTCATTGTTTTTGCTCCTTTAGCTCTAAATATTCATTTGCCGTTTTTACACTTTGTTGGGCAACCTCATATAATCGAAATGGGGATGTCCCGTAATATATAATTAGATGGCGTATTAAGTACCACAAAGCCTTTAACAGGTCTTGTTCACCGTTTTTACGGTTAGCACGCATGCTGTATTCAACCGCTCGTTCTAAGTTGCGCGGCAAATTTAGATCATCCAATATATGAATTGTTTCAATTAATTGATTTGTGTAATGTTTGGGCTGTACTACATCTCTATTTTCTTCCATTTTTTCCTCACTTAGCTTTTCTTCTTCCGTATTCTGCGATGCAAACTGAGGCGGCATTATCTCTATTCGCATCTTCAAGAAATGGGTATAAATTATTGACGCAATTAAGCTCGTCTTTTCTACGTTGCGCATTACTTAATGATTTCATTTGTGGTATTTTTAATTCTGATTTCCATTCTTGTGGTCGCACATCGTGTACTGGGATATTAAATGTAATGCATACCCCACGCAAAAAACCTCGGTGCGCCACAAGTTTATCCACTCGAAATACCGATTCAAGATACACAACATCCGGCATGATTTCTTTAATTGCCAATATGATTTCGTTGTCGGTTAAATTTTTAAACTCAGTTATAATCACATTATGTATTTCTGGGTTAGATTGGGGCATCGCACAAAATGCCCCTTTAACACCAGGATCAATCCCCATAATCATCATAAAAATTGACTCCTACTCTTGATTTGTTTAAGCAAATCATTGGTGGCCTCAGCTTTAACCGTGCCAACATTTGCTAGTTTAAGTTCACACAATAACTTTCCGTTTTCTTCAACTATGCGTTTAAAAGTTGCTGAATACTTAGTTGTAGTCCCTTTAGGGTTATACACGAAAGACTTCCCTTGATATTCTGCGAAACTATCTTTTTTCAGGGGCATCTTCTACCTCAACGGCCATAATTCTATTGTCTTTGTTATAAACTAGATTGAAGGCCACCTCTTTCCCTTCCAAAGGCACAAAGCCACTAACGCACTGACTGCAATGAAAAAACTTCTCACTATCATGAATTGCTCCCTTTTCTCTATGTCGTATAAATCCATAGCCCTTATCTACAAAGTAGCGGTGGATTGTTCCAATGTTTTTTGGCGTACCCATAATTAAAATGGTGCCTTTTCAGTGTTTTCAGCCTCTGGCTTCTTCTCCAAGTCTTTAAGAGGTTTAACGTCATCAATATTAATTTGTGGCTCATTGTCATTTATAACCGCCTTTGCACGCATTGTTTTTACATAGTTAGGAACTTCACCTTTAAGAACGTCCTCTGATTTAATTGAATTACCATCTTGTGCTGGTAGAATAGCCGATATATTCACGTATTTTTCATTATGAATAATGTTTAATGTTGCTTTTTTACCTACACATTGTGAAAAATTAAATTTTGATCGATCCTCATCTTTTAATTTTTTAGCTGACCAAGATTCATATAACATTCCAAATTTACTTTTTGGGTGCACGCTCATGGTATAAATATCAAGGTGCAACATTTGTTCATTTGTTTGCGTATTCCGTTGCTCAACCTCAAACCCAATAATAAATTTATTTTTAATTCCATATTCAGTTTTGTGTGGGCCAACATTCCATACCCCAACACAAATTGCGTTATGTAAACCGGGCTTTATTTTTTCATACTCTTTTTCTTTATGTGTTACTACTAAATTATCAAAATCAAAATCCATTTTTTTTACTCCTTTGTTTATTGTTTTTAAATTAAGAACTTATAGGCTCCTCCTTTTTGCATAACTCAATTATTGATTCGTAGTGCGTCTGTATGTACTGCTTCATCTGTTCTTGTCGTTTTTTTGCGTATATGTTTTTAGTTCCCATCGCCTCAAACATATTTTGTTCGGCTAATAATTTGTTAGCCACAAGTGCCCCTGAGTTAATAAGGGAATACACCTTATCGGGGCAACATTTAAACCAAGCAACTAAACTGCATGCTAACTGGCCATTAGCCGCCGCTTGCTTTGTAATTTCTTTTGGTTCACTTAAAAGCCTCATCGCATTTTGCTGTTCTTTATCTCGATAATAATCTTCTTTTAAGTCGTTGCATATTATTGCAATTTCTTTAGCTGATGGGGTTCGTGGAACTTCACTTGTATGCCCATTCTTATCTGTCGAGGTTCGAACAAACTTGTGTTTAGTTGAGGTAGCATCTTTAATACCTTTTAGTATTAGTTCTTCTTCACCAATTTCTTCCAATAAATAATTCATCATAGTAGTGGCTTGAAAAACACTAGGCTGTTCATTATGAATTGAACATAAGGATTGGTAATAATTAGAAAATACTTCCTTGAAACTCATGATATTGCTTTCATCCCTTCAATAAAATTAATTTGCGCTTTGTCTTTGTAGTTCAGTTGTGTAACGTTTTTTTGATCATTTTTTGAATAAAACCCTTCAAGTATTTTTAAATAAGAAGATGTTCGGCAAAAAATAAAATCAAAAGTTATTTTCCAGCCATTATTGTTGTTCCCAAAAAAATAATCATTTTGTGCTACTGCTTCTAAAATCTTATCTAAGCAAAACTCTTTTTCTGTAAGTCTGGCCCTTATTCCAGCTTTTCTTTGCTCATTTAACTTAATTATTTGGGCTAACCCATGTTGAGCGGCAAATTCATTCCACTGATTTAAAATATCTTTGTATGGCACTGTGGCTACTGGTATTAAAGCCTGTTGTTGTGGCTCAGGCTCTATTGGCGTGGAATCTAATTCTTGATCTATTGCATTATTTAAACTAATAACTTTGTATGTTTCATGAAATGTGCATTGAATTAATTTGGCCTCTAACAATGCAATCATATGCCGCCTAAATGTAGCCTTATCACACTTAAACGGCATTTGGCACATTAATGATTCGTGGGTGGTGTATTCTATTTCTTTTTTTTCATATACCGTGCAAAAAATTTGCAAAGTAAGTTTCTTGTTAATGAAGTTTAAAATACTCATATTCCAAACCTCGATTGACCGTGAATGTATTTGCAACTGTGATAATGACTACATGCTGATGGGCTGCATTGCCATGACCCCTTAGCTGCTGGTAAAAATATACCTTTTTCAATGCTTTCGGTAACGACTCTTAATGTATTAATTAATGGGGTAATTGAATTTTCATTATGTTCAGTTGATATTTTTTTAAATAATGTCTCATGCCCCTTAGTTTTAGTATGCTTGGTTACGTAATTGTGAAACTCAAGTTTTGGAAAATTGTCAAAATATACACGATGTATTAATGCATAAGCCATTAATTGTATATCGACATCAGTTTCTAATTGGGTTTTTGGCTTCCCTGTGACTTTATAATCAATAACTCTATTGTCATCCGTAATGCAATCAATAATTGCTTTTAATGGCTTTGCTATGCCAGGAATTTGTATGTTATATTCCGATTCAGTTTCAATTGGAATAACGTCTTTTGTGTTAATTGCCAATTGATCTATTGCCACCATTAAACTATCTTTAGCATCACCTTTTGTTTTAGATAAATTGTCCTTTTCATCTTTTTTATATGTAATTTCACTATCAAATCTTGAATCCAAATCGTTACTTGCAATTTCTTTTAGCTCATCTAAGCATAAATCAGTCTTAGTCACCTTTTTTTGGATATTATTAGTTTCCGCAACCTTATGAAACGCTGATCCTTTTATCATGGAAACATTTGGTGGCTGTTTAATGCCTTCGATATATTGTAGCCGGTATGCCTCCCCACACCCCAAATACTTATTAATTTGGGATATTGATATGTGTTTAGCCATAATAATGTACCTCCTTATCTAAATAATCATTTAACAATTCCTCTAACTCGTGATAAAAGTTAGACGGCAAATCACCTGATTCATATTGCTTTACATAAAGTAGTACTAGCCTTTCAGCTTCCAATAAAAAGTCGGTTACGTGATATGGGACATCGTTATTTCCTATAGCGATTAATGCCCTCGTAATGAATTCTAATAACAAGCCTAGTTTTTTCCCAAGCTCAGTTAATTTTTTAATTTCAGCACTTATAATGTAGGAATGATCTGTTACCCCTATATTAATAATATTAATAAGTAACTTTTCACGTAATTCCCATAAATCCTCGCCAATTTCCAAGACATCAGCACAAAATGCTTCTACGTCGGATAATTCACGATATATATTTGCTTGATCCATGCACAAACAATACCTCGAGGGCTATGTAAACATACAAGTTACACACGTTTTTGCTATTAGCTATTAAAGGATTTGGGTTAGCCTCAATACGTATCGATTGTTTTTAATATGTCCAAACAATAAACACTATAATTTCGTTAATAAAATGAGGCTAAAAAAGCTGATGAACACCAATATTAAACCAGTACCTATTACCATATTACGTTCAATGGATTTAAAACCATTTGAAAAGTGATTAAATTTTTCATTAAAAGTGCTTACTTGCACATCAATATCGTTCCATCTTTTCAGGGTTAAATCTTTCGTTTGCTGCATATCTAATTTTATTATATCGATTTCTCTTTGTAACCCAGACAAGATCTCGACATACTCTTGTTCATTAATTTTTTTTTGGTTTTGCATTATTGAACACCTGCTTTGTAAAAAGTACAATAGCCTCAAACACCTTCGTTGTAAAAAGCACAATAGACTCCCCATATTTATTGAATATTCTTCGTTGAATATAGGTGCCTACCGCATTATAAATTTGTAATCCAATCGCAATTTGTAATCCAATAGAAATGTCAATTCCAAACCATTTTTTTGCAACATAAATGCCGCACGCATTCCCAATATTGTCCCTAATAATTGTGATGAACGTCTCAACAACGCTTCCGGTTTTGGATTGCATGGCCCCATTATAACAAACAAAAAACCCTTCGGCTAGAAAGGGTTAATTGATTTATATAAATGAGTTATTTTATTTTTTTTTTGTTATGTTCATTATACTTGCGACTGGCCATATTTCCAAGCCATTAATACTAATCGCAAATCTTTGGGGCTATAATTTGTTTTTTCTGATATTAATGCTGGGGCATAATGTTTTAAAAAAATATTATTTAGTTCATTGCAATAATACCTATCATCATCTTGTATCTTAATACCAAAGAATCCAAGCATTGCGCCTTTATAATCATAACCTTTTCCTATTTGACCTTGTAGTTCATTGTAATATGCCCTAAATTGATCGTCTCGTGGCACTTCAAATGTTATCGAATACCCAACCTTAGTTGACGGCTTTCTATTGCGCACAACACCTTTAAATACAACTGATTCATAATACCAATCATCAATTAATGTGCTAGCATGAAAATACTTATCATTGGTTTTCATTTTGATAATATTGCTACCTATTACACGGTAATCAAAAATAGAAAATTTAGTGCCGTGAAAATTATGTGTGATTTTAATTTTATCCATGACTCTCCAACTTCATCTTAATAAATAACTCTAATTTACCTTCAATACCAGATAATGTTTTATTCATTGCGTTCATCCGCTCATGTAATTTTTCTTTGTCTTTTTCAGCTTCACTTTGAACTTTATCCAAATGGTCTTTAAAGGTTTTAAAGTCTTCCTTCAATTCATTTATGTCATTACTATTCTTTTTCAAAAAAAACGCAAACCCAAAAAGTAAAAATAAAAACATCACAAAAATACCTAATGACAAGTTATATCGCATAATGGCAGGTATCCCCATAGCCATTATGCTTATTGGATCAGGGCCTACCACGCTTCACCTCGGTTGTGTTACGTAACTTGATTGGATGGCCACATCTAATTACTTTACTTTGTGTTTTTTGAACTTGGTTCTTTGCTCGTTTAAGTGGGTTCGGTTGTGGTGGCAACCCGAACCTAATTCTAATGTTCATTGCACATTCCTTTCTGGTTTACCATTTGACTTTATTGGCCCAATAAGCCGCACTCATTTTGCCCTCACAGATTTTTTGCCACGACACCCCCATGCCTTACGTCGTACTTTAACTTTTTCAGTTTGTTTTTGGCCGCTTGATCTTGCACAATAAGCATCCCCCCTTTTAGTTCCTTTAGCAGACGTTCGTTTGTGGGTTTTTCCTGCACTATCTTTATACGTTGTCCCATTGGCATATTTAACACTTGCAGAAACCTTTTTTTTGCGCTTCATAT
>Ga0208425_1000050_pt1 | contig 38925 bp, 57 predicted proteins | sample DEB08_DNA_4_FD_185496 | JGI IMG/M metagenome (GOLD analysis project Ga0208425, IMG submission 185496) | Aqueous microbial communities from the Delaware River and Bay under freshwater to marine salinity gradient to study organic matter... | ecosystem: Environmental > Aquatic > Marine > Coastal ...
TCCAAGGCGCTAGTCTTGTTGACGTTGCCCTGTCCTCTGATTTCCTCGGCCATTCCTGAGCCGATTGGGTAACCACTATCACCTGTAATTGTCGCTTTGACAACCACACGATGCCCATCGTCCACAAGAATTTCAGTTTCAACGCCGCAATCAAGGCCGAACACGGTCCTAAATGCCTCCATGCGATGCACAACTTGGGTGTATTTCTTGCCCCCTCGCTGTGCGATACCGTGGGTTTTATGCAATTCGGAGACTAGCCCCATTGCATCCATTATCTTACTCATCTTCTACCTTTCCTTTGTGCAAGTGGTCTGCCATCAGGTGCATGAAAACAGTCCAAGCCGCCTTCATGTCTAGGAAGTCTTGCTCAAGCGCCGTGACACAGCGCTCAAGCTCATCCAGCCTCTGCTGGCGTTCTTCCTCCTCTGACATTACAGGGTCGCTGCCACGCGGCCGTTTAAAAGCTGTTGCGCTTTGCGCCCGTCAATGCGCCAGACACGGAAGCCCTCCGGTGAACGCCGCGAGGTATACGGACGCTTATAGTTCGACAGGCACTTGATGACGCGCCTGTAGATAACTTCATTAGGACAAAGCACACTGTCACCGGGCTTCATCTTCAAAGCAATCTCGCTTTCGCTACTCAATTGACGGCCCCGGCCATAGCCACGAGCGGGTACAGGAATGTTCTTTTGGATTTCAAGTGTCATAGCTAAACCCTCCAGGTTTCTCTTGCTATTTTGAGGATGTCAGGGCCATGTCGGCCCGCGATTTGACCAAAATCCGGCTGGACTAGGCCAAACAGGGTTGCCCAATTCTGGTTCGCAGCTTTGAGCAAGTTCTGTTGCACCACCCAGCGCTGCACTACGTCTTGGTAGGTGGCTTCGAGAGCCTCCGGCTTTAGTGCATCACAGTTCTCGGCGGTGACGATGTTGTAGCCCGCAGGCGTCACAAACAGCAGGCCGGGCTCGTCGCCTGTGGCCTTGTTATAGACCGCCTGCTGCATGATTTGCTGGGGAGTGGGTTCTGTCTTGGGTTTCGGGTTGCGCCATGTGCGGGTGCCGTCCTTCTTCGGAGGGTTCCGCAGCGGCAGGCTGCACTTCAAGTCAATCTGTCGACCAGCGCCCGTAAAGTCTTGGAACAGGATGACAGGGACATCCAGCTTCTCCTCGTTGTAGAGCCGCTGGTACTCGCCCTCGAAAGCGACTCCTTTATAGAACTCGCGTATGCCTTCAACAGCGTATCGCGCCATTGTTGGGATGACTTCTTTGAAGTGGTGGTATTCCTCTGCATCCTTGCCTCCGTCCCAGTCTCTAGGCTTGTAAAACTCGAACTCCGTCAGGCCGCGACTGATTGCCTCATCAATATCCATGGGCTCTTTAGGGCCATAGATGGGGCTGTAGTCATGGACGCCCAGAGCCATGTCGGCTATGCTTTGTACTATCTGGCCAGCACGGGGCCGCGCAGCAAAGGGGAAGTTCATCTTGTGTTCTTTGCGTAGGTACAGCTTCAACACATGCTCATCAATCGGCTGCGTTGCGCCGGATGCACTGACATGCTTCCGCCCAAAGAACAAGCTGTAATCAGGGATTTCTCTTTGCATATAACCCTCCATATCCCCGTTCTAACCACTTTCAACACAGGTGTCAACTATGTTTATTGTTTTTGATTCAGATGAATTGCTAGACTGCGAAAAGTGTCAGGGGAATGGTGTAATTCCCATTGACTTATACGAGCATAGCGAAATAGGGTTTGACATCACCCGCAGCTACTCATGGGAGTGCGGCGTTTGTGGAGGCGAGGGCAAGCTGATGCCCTATTTTGAAATCGAGTATGATGCCGAGGCATGAGCAGATTCGCTGCCGGTATGCACATTGTGATGACGATGTGCCTGACGGCTGGGCGGTTTACCCGCTGGACGGGTGGCATGGTGCCAAAGGCTATGTTCTGTGGAGCGAACACATGACCAATGGACGTGCAAAAGGCGCTCAGTTCGAGCGCGACGTGGCCCGCATGTGCCACAGTTCTCTAGGCTTCGATGCGAAACGAGACCTCGAGCAATACAGAAGCGGCGACCGAGGTGACCTGATTGGGGTGCCTGGCTGGGTCATAGAGTGTAAGCGTTATGCTTCGGGCTCGACATACAGAGATGAGTGGTGGGCGCAAGTAACCAAGGCGGCGGATGCTGCCATGTGTGAGCCCGTTTTAATTTACAAGTTCGACCGCCAGCCTGTCCGCTGCGTGGTGTACCTGTCGGCCATCAACCCCGACTATTGGGGCAAGGACGACGTGGCCACGGTTAGCTTCGACACTTGGTGCATGATTGTCAGGGAGGGATTGACAGATGAAGACCGCAGACCAAATGACCCTAGAGGAGTTTCGCAACCTGTTGTCAGAGGTAACGGCTCCGCCTAAAGCAACACCGCCACCAAAAGGCACTTATCAGCGCAAGACAAAGCCAACGGCGGCGCAGCAACCGTTCTGGAACAAGCGGAAGAAGGGGACAAACAAGCGTGTTAAACGCCGTTCTGCTTCTCGCACTTGAAGTGAGCCTGCATCGGCGCGGGGAATAGAGGGATGACTGCGTTAGCCATCTCCACGCCCCGCGCGTAGCACTCCGCCTCTGTCTTCTTTAAGCCTGTGGTGTCTTCAAAGAGGACGCACTGATTCGGCTGTCCTATCACGCACACCAGCATGAGCGTCTTGAACATGTCAACGCTCCTTTCTTTGCCAGTCTAGCATTAAGTGGGGGGATATTGCTAATCGCCCCCTTCCCATGTCGGCGGTGTGTGGTCCGGTCCGTAAAACTCCTCCGGCATCTTGTTGTTTTTTGCTAGGTTTTCTTCTGCGGTAATCACTTGCAGATTCCACGGTACATGCAGCCCCCAGACGGTTTCCCCTTTCCTTGGGTAGTAATGGTCAACGTGGTGCCTTACGCCGGTCTGGCGCGTCTTTCTCGCGGCCTCTTTGTAGAATGGAGCGAAGACCTTCGGGTCAATGCCCTTTAGCGTTGCTTCTCTCAAGTACCTTCGGCGCAGTTGCGCCTCAAGCTTCCGCTGCTCTCTGTGTTCGATGTCCTCCGCCCACCGTTCCCGCTGGCGCGTCCGGTGCCGTTCTTTGCGCTTCTGTTTCTTTTCTTCGGGGACATCCACGAAATAACGCTGGTAGTGTTCGCGGTGCAGATTGGGGTTTTCCTCAAAGCATTTCTTGCGCCACTCTCTATAACGTTCTCTGCCGCCGCGCTCGTGGTAGTATTCGTAATGAGATTGCAGGACTTTCTCGCGGTTCTCACGCTTCCATCTCTTTGCGCTTTCCTTTTGACAAGCTACGCAATGCCCATAAGGCAGCATCCTTTCGGACAGGTGCCCTTTGGGGCAGGGTTTACCATTGAAGTAGAACCGTTGTCCGGCTTTCTCTGCCTCCTGCCGGGTCATTATCTTCTGGCCAATCTTAGCCTCTAACTCTGCGACGTGCCGCGCCCGCGCCTCTTTCCTTTTCTTAGGGCATCTGTTTTTGTGCCGGTTGCACTCTGTGCAGACGCCCGGCCCGCTGACATGTCTCGGTGCCACATGCCCGTTCTTGCACGGCTTGCCTGTGAAGTAAAATTTGAGCCCCCTTTCCCTAGCCTCCTGTTTAGTGATGATTTCCATGTCTGTGCCTCCTCTTTACAGACGTTTTGAAATGTGATATTTGAGTTTCTCATTGTCACGCGGCAGACATGTAACTGCCGTGTCATTGTTGCCGCAGTGTCATTGCTGACACAGAAACAAAACAAATCTATTTCTAAAAAAGACATTGTTCAGTCATTGCGATGCAGTACTGCTCCAGCAATGACATTGCAGTAGCAATGACATTGCCAGAGATTTTTTTTAGATTTTATTTTTGCTCCAGTTCCAAGGCTTGCAGCGCCAGCTCTACAGTACGCGGTATGTCATGTTCTCCGCTTTCGTAATACTGGACGGTACGTCTGGCCAATCCTAGTCGTTCAGCAAAACTCTGCTGTGTGTGGCCAAGCATCTCCCGCCTGTGTTTCAGGTCATTAGCGGTCACTGCCCCATACCTCCTTTTTCTCTATCCAGTGTGGCTCGGATGCTGTCACCACCTCTGCGATGGCCCAGCTTGAGATGCTGTACTCGCCAGGCACATAGTCCTTGCTCTGTCTTTTCTCTATGACGGCTTGCGCTTCTTCAAGCGTGTCTGCCAGTTCGTAGTTGTCCCGGTAGCTAGGTCCGCCATGTGTGCGGCTAAACTCCAGCGTGGTTACGATGATGTACATGTTTCAGCCCTCCTTTGTGCTGATGTAGATGTGATGACTCCTGACCATCCATGATGCACTGTGGATGCTTTCCCTGACGGCATCGCGCCATTCGTCGTCATAGTTCTCTGGTGCGCAGTCCATCCTTTCCAGCATTTCAGATGCCGCCTGTATGACCTCGATGAAAGCCCGTTTCTGTGCCTCGTTTATGATGTGCATGGGTTGCCCCTCTCTTTCTCTGCTATGCGCTCCAGCCCTTCGAGCGTTGTCCTTTCACGGGACAGTTCGCGCTCTATTGCCTCGGCTTTGTTCAATGCTTCGGCACGTTGTCCTGCCAAGCCCTCAATGACTCGCAACTGCCGGTCAATCTCGTTGGACCAGTAGGCAGCGGCCCTTGTTAGTTCCTGCATGGTGTTTCCTCCTCTTCCATGTCTTCGGCTATTAGCTGTTTGGTTGCGTCAATCTTTGCTTCATCAATCGTGCAAGAAAGCATGACCAGTCCGGCGTCCCTGCCGTCACGGCAGTTATGTGCCAGTCTCAGCACGGCATGGTGGAACATCAGCGACAGGTTATAGGCTGTCTCCATGACTCCGTCGTGCGGGTGGTTGTTCACTGCATCCATGCAAGCCCGCAGGAATTCCGCGTCATGCTCTGTCAATGGGTTGTCTTCGCTGTTCATTTCTCTTCCTCCCATTCGTCAGCTTCAATCAGTCCGACCTCTTGTTCGCAATCTGAACACCATTGCGAAACGTCATCACTGAACCATTGTTTGCGGCTGTTGCAAAAGAAGCGGTTAGCGTGCCATTCACTGCCGCCGCATTCCTCGCAGACATAGTCTGTCTGCTCAAAATCAAAGCTGCTCATTTCTCCAGCCTCCTAGCTACTGCCTTTTCAACCAACTGCTCGAACCATTCGCCGTCAGTGATAACGTCTATTTCATGCTGGACGTATTCGCGAAGCCAGCCCGGTGAGACGTTGCTTGCATCCCACGGCCTCGCTTCATCGCCCATGCCCTCGCATATTGCGTCAATGATTGCTTGCTTCAAAACACTGTTCATTTCTCTTCCTCCTCTTTCGCGTCCTGCTCGGACCATTCGTCGGCTGTCATCACATGCCAGCTTCGACATTCGGGACAGCTTTCTACGCGCCCCTCGGCTTGCCAGTGGTGGTTGCAGTTTCCACAATCGTGGTTCATGTCTCTGTCCTCCTATTTGATGCCGACCAGCCAAGCGAATGCCTGCCAGCCCCAAGCGTCAGGGCCAGTTAAAAAGCCCCAGATGAAAAGCCCGGCCAGCGTCATGCTGGCCAAAGCTTCTAGAACGATTGCAAGGCGGGTCATTGCTCTGCCTCCTGTAGCGTTATGGGGTATTCCATGCGGGTGCAACGCTCTTGCGCCTCTTGCCAAGTCTGAAACAATTCCTCTCCGACGTACCTGTCCCCGAATAGCTGGTCGATGCCAGCGATGACCCACAGTTGAGTCTTGTCTTGCTCTGTCATTGCTTTGCCTCCTTCATAAATAACTGGCAACGTCTCTTCGCGTTGCTTATGTCGTTCATGGCCCAATCCAGCACGTCCGAATTCACAAACCCGGTCTCGTGCAATTCTGCCTCTGCCGTGGCCAGTGAGTTAAGAGCGCGTGCGGCTCTGGTATAAGCCTCACTGACTGGCGGTGTCGCCTCCCGGCGTCGTTTGGTTCTTGTGTTGTCCATGTCTATGCCTCCAATCCCTTTTGTTGACGGTACACTTGCACCAACCCGGCGTGATAACCACGCTGGGACTCGGTGTCTGCCGGGTCAACCCGGAACATATACAGCGCGTCGTCTAGGTCATAGACTTGGCCCTTTGCCACCTCTAGCTTGGCGGCATGAATGCCCCGGATGTAGTCCCGGTTAAGCTCAACAATATCTCCCATTTCTAAGCCACTCCCTTAGTGTGTGATGAATGCGACGGGCTTTGAAGCTTGCCAGCACAAGCCACAAGCGCCGCATGATGGGGCCAGCGTTTCCTCGCCTTTCTTGGCAAGCTGGCCGGTGGTCTTGCTGATTTGCGTCGGACAGGTGAAAGCCTGTTTAGACGCCAGCAAGTCTTGGGTGCGTTCATCGTCTGCCGACAATGCCGCAAAACTGTCATTGAATGAGCCAGAGAACCGGACAGCCCACCGAATGCCGCATTCCCGGCGCAAGGTGGCCAGAGCTTGGCCTATGGCCCGCTCTTGGCTGTCAACAGCGTCTGGTTGATTGGCCGTGTATCCGTATACATGCAGCGCCGGGAACATGCCGAGCCATTTGGCCCATTGCGCGACATAGGCGACGGAATAGAAGTCGCCAAGGACATGCAAGCGCACTAAAAAGCCATTCGGGTGCTTGGCTTGGTAATGGGCAAGGTCTGATTCTATTTGCTGCAGCAAAGCATCGTCCGCCTTGTACCGTGTCGCGTTCATCATGTTATTGCCATAGCAATCATTCCAATGGGCGCAAGAGCGCGGGCAGGTGGCGCGTTCTTCCAGTGTCAAAGTGAAGATGGGAAAGCCAGACAGCTTGCCCTTGGTTACACGCTTGCCAAGCTTGGCGTTGGTGCTGGCTTTAATTGCCCGCTCGGTCTTGGCCATACCATCGGCCACGCTCTTAGCCCGCAAGTCATGGTAAACGCTACGTCCGGCCATTACGGCCATTTCAGTCTTGGTTAATTGTTTCATCGCTTTGCCCTCCAGCACGATTGAACATGATTCCCATATGGCGCATTGGTTGCGCCTAGTCAATAGCAAAAAGCACGGCAAAGTAAAAAAAAGACACAGGCATGTTGTGAGCGTGTATATACTAAAGCATGACGATGGATGGTTGCGATGATGGTTGCGATGATGGTTGGTTGTGCCTGTCAGTAAACACAGAGAAGACACATCCACACGCGGCAATGTATATATGTGGCATTTATGCAACAGTGTTGCCCTGGCGCAACAGTGACATATCCGCAACAGTGTTGCATCGCGGCCACAGGCAGGGGGGGATGTTTGGAGCCCGACCACCCCCAGCGCGCGGGGCCACTCTGTATATGTGTTAACTGACCTCTGCACACTCACACATCACTCACACTCGGAGGAACCATGGGCAAGATTACGAAGGCAAACACGACACGGGTCATTGAGCTACTGAGCGAAGGCCATAGCTTGGTGAAGGCTTGCGAGGGCGCGGGCATATCCCGTGCTGGCGCATACAAGCGCATGAGGGCCGATGAGGAGTTTCGGGCGGCTGTGTACACGGCAAGGGCTGAGAGCGCTGAGAAGGCTCTGGAGGAGCTTGACGGCATGTATATGAACGCACTGGAGGGGCGTAAGAGGTATGACCCCAACATACTACGGGACTATGCGCAACACGTGCGCTGGCGTGCTAAGACTTCTATGCCTGAGCAATATGGCGAGTCCAAGAACCGGGCTGGCGTCGAGGTGAGTGACGGCACGGTTCGGATTCTGTGGGAGACAGATTGATGAAATGTCCTAATTGCGAAACAGGAATGATACATGGCGGGGACCACGATGACGAAGACATGAACGGGCGTGGTTACATAGCTAGCAATCTAATTTGCCCTGACTGCGATACATTCATGCTTATTTACACGCCAATAGAGGACTCAGATGGACGTTAAGATTCCCTACAAGCCTCGCGCCTTACAGGCAGAGATGCACAAGGAGTTGAAGAGATGGAATGTGTTGGTGATGCACCGCCGCTTCGGCAAGACGGTGTGGGCAGTGAACCAGCTAATCAAGACGACGCTGACCTGCCCGTTGCCTCGACCGAGGACGGCTTTTGTAGCTCCTACCTTTGCTCAGGCGAAGCGAATAGCGTGGGACTACGTCAAGTTTTACGCGGGCGTGATTCCAGGCGTGACCTTTAACGAGACAGAACTGCGGGCTGACTTTCCGAATGGTGGCAGGATTATGTTGCTGTCTGCTGAGAACCCTGATGCCCTTCGAGGAATATATTTGGATGAGTGTGTCTTCGATGAGTTCGGGATGCAGAACCCAAGGGTGTGGGGGGAGGTTGTGAGACCGGCCTTGTCTGACAGGCAGGGGTCGGCATGTTTTTTGGGAACCCCGGCGGGCCACAACCATTTCCATGATTTGCTAGAGACGGCCAAGAGTCAGTTGGCAGAGAACAGCAGCGATTGGTATTTTAAGATTTGCAAGGCGAGTGAGACGGGCATCGTCAGGCCGGAGGAATTGGAAGCGGCTCAGGTGCAGATGACGCCGGAGCAGTACGAGCAAGAATACGAGTGTTCGTTCACAGCGGCTATTATTGGTGCGTATTACGGCAAGCTGCTGACAGATGCAGATGACAATGGCCGTATAACGCGAGTGCCATATGACCCGGCCTATCCTGTGCATACGGCCTGGGACTTGGGCATTAACGACTCGACAGCCATTTGGTTTGCGCAGGTCTTCCGTGGCGGTGCAGTTAATATAATAGATTATTATGAGAGTAGTGGTGTGGGGCTGGACCACTACGCTGATGTGCTGAACCGCAAGGAGTACACCTATGGGGACCATCTGGCACCGCATGACATCGAAGTGCGGGAGCTAGGCTCCGGCAAGTCACGGCTTGAGACTGCGTATTCGCTAGGTCTGAGGTTTCGTGTTATACCTAAGATGAAGGTCGCAGATGGCATTAACGCAGCGCGTATGTTAATACCTAAATGCTATTTTGACCGCGACAAGTGCGGCGAAGGCTTGGAGATGCTCCGGCAGTACAGGCAGGAATGGGATGAGAAGCGTAAGATTTTTAGAGACCATCCGCGACATGACTATACGAGCCATGCTTCGGATGCTTTCCGCTATCTCGCGACTGGCTTGGAGAACCGAGAGGTTATGCGAAAGCCTCCACAGCAGGTTGCGCAAAGCGAATACAACCCCTTCACGCTATAGGAGAGACTGATGGCTAGCTCAACAAGTGGTGGCAGCACCGGGGGCGTTAGCCGCCAGCCAGCCACAATCAAGGCAAAGGCAGGGACAAAGCCTGGCGAAGAGGGACGCTACACGCTGCCTTCAACCGGCACTATCAAAACGACCACGATGGACCCTGACAAGCTCACAGCTAAACGCCAAGAACGTGCTGCGGCTATTTCTGAGCGTGGCGGTGGCGTAGGTGCTGAAAAGGATTATGAACGTGAGTCTTCTATATCTGAGCTTAAAGGCCGGTTAAGGGAAACACTCCCTGGGTTTTTAGGCGGCATGAGCCGGGTTAGCCTTGAAGGACAGATTTCTGCTTTGGAAGAGGGTGCAACCCCGGTCAAGATTGAAACCCCTAGCGGCGATTTTTTGACTGTTGGGACTGTCACAGGAAAAGGCGACTACATAGGCCGCGCTGAGTACGCCGACATTGCAAAAGAGGCAGCCAAGGGTACAACGACAACCCTTCCGTTTATTGAAACTACGGTAGAGGCAGCAGAAGAACGTGCAGCAGCCCTACGCGCAGAAGAAGAGCCTTCTACCATTATTACCCCAGAGGTTACGCCAGAGGTTACACCGGAAGCTGATGCAGCCATGCTTGGCGAAGGCGAAACAACTCGTCGCCGTCGTGCAAAACGCGCTGGCGCTGCCGGTACCCTGCTTGAAGGCGGCGGTGTTCTTTATGAATAGGAGATTTAGATGAGCTTTTTGACTCCATCCATGCCAACCCCACCTCCCCCGCCACCTCCTCCGCCGGAGCCGGATATTGGCCGTGCGCGTGTACTGGCTGAAGAGGCAGAAATGGAAGCCCGTAGTCGCCGCAAGGGCCGAGGCTCAACCATTGTCGCTGGTGCGCTGGGGGACACTGTCCAGCCTACTAACGGCAAACCAACATTGATGGGTTAGATATGGCACAGGAAGCAGCCCCGCTAATCAAGCGGTTCGATTCTCTTAAAAGCCGCCGTGATAATTGGGACACCCACTATCAGGAACTGGCTGACTACATGCTGCCTCGCAAGGCGGACATCGTGAAGAAACGCTCTCGCGGTGAAAAGCGCATGGAGTTGATTTACGACGGCACTGCGTTGCAATCCATCGACCTGATGGCCGCTTTCCTCCATGGCATGCTTACCAGCGGTGCATCGCCTTGGTTTCATCTGGACATCAAAGATGAGGCGCTGAATCGGGACGATGACGTGCGCGAGTGGCTGCAAGACACCAGCATGCGCATAATGCAAGCCTTCCAACGCTCAAACTTTGAGACTGAAGTCCACGAGGCGTATGTGGACCTTGTGGTGTTTGGCACCGCTTGCATGTTTGCTGAGATGGACCGTGACAAGCTGCGGTTTAGCACACGGCACATTTCTGAATACTACGTTTCCGAAGACCAGTACGGCATGGTCAACACCGTGTTCCGTATGTACAAGTCCACCGCAGCACAGGCTGTGGAGCGCTTTGGCTTTGATAACGTCGGTAGCTTCATCCAAAAGAAATTTGAAAAGACTCCTGATGAGGAAGTCGAGATTCTGCATGCTGTCCTGCCACGCATTGCGCGGGATGTGACAAAGCAAGACAATCTCAACATGCCGTATATGTCGGCCTATGTTTGCAAAAGCACCGGTATGATTATTTCAGAAGGTGGCTTTGAAGAGTTACCTTATGTCGTGCCGCGCTTCCTGAAGGCAACCGGCGAGACCATGGGCCGTTCTCCGGCCATGACTGCACTGCCCGATGTGAAAATGCTGAACCTGATGTCCAAGACCATCATCCAGGCAGCACAAAAACAGATTGACCCACCGCTTCTGGTTCCTGATGACGGCTTCCTGCTGCCTATCCGCACCCAGCCTGGTGGCCTCAACTTCTTCCGTGCTGGCACTAGAGAGACGATTACGCCACTGAACACGGGCGCAAACATTCCGATTGGCCTGAACATGGAAGAGCAGCGCCGTGCTGCTATCCGCCAAGCGTTTTATGTTGACCAGATTATCAGTGCTGGCTCCGCGCAGATGACTGCGACAGAGGTTATACAGAGGCAAGAAGAGCGTATGCGCGTCATTGGCCCTGTGCTGGGCCGTTTGATGAACGAGCTTCTTCGTCCGCTGATTGACCGTGTGTTTGCGCTGATGTTGCGCAACGACATGCTGGCACAGCCACCAGAAGTGTTGCAGGGATTGGATATTGATATTGAGTACGTTTCGCCTCTGGCACGCGCTCAAAAGTCCAGCAGCCTGAACAACACCATGCGGGCGCTTGAGATTCTCCTGCCGCTGGCTCAAAGCCTTCCGGTCGGAGACCACATCGACCCTGACGGACTTGTCCGGCATGTGACCGACGCGCTTGGCGTTCCCAAGAAAACCCTTCGCTCTCAGCGTGAGGTTGACGAGACACGGCAAGCACGGGCGCAAGCAGAGCAAGAAGCTATGCAACGGCAGCGTGACCAAGAAGATGTCTACACAACCGCGCAAGCCGCGCAGGCAGTCAGGATGGTGGGACAGTGAAAGACATCGAAAAGCTGAAGCATATGTACACCGAAACCTTCAACAGCGAAGCTGGGCAGAAGGTTCTCAGAGACCTTGAGGCGCGTTCAAACTGGCGGGCCTTGAGCTATGTGGCGGGTGACCCCAATGCCACAGCCTTTGAAGAGGGCAAACGTGCCGTTCTTCTTCACATCCACAACATGATGACACAGGAGTAACTATGTCAGAGGAAGCTATCGAACAGGTAGCCCAGTCTGAAGCTGCACCGGCAACTGATGCCGGGACTATGCTGGAAACCCCAGCGGAAGTAGCACAGGGCGGGTCTGGTAACGATTTCTTGCAAACAATACCGGAGGAACTGAGAGACCATCCAAGCCTCTCACCAATTAAAGACGTAGAGAACCTTGCGAGGTCTTACGTCAATGCGCAGCGCCTGATTGGTGCTGACAAGATTCCAGTCCCCGTAAACCCAACCGACGAGGATTTGGACAATATTTACAACAGGTTAGGTAGACCAGAGACTGTTGATGGCTACGAGATTGCTGTCGATGGTAACGTAGTCACGGAGGAGGTGGCTCAGTCTTACGCTGACATAGCGCACAAACTGCGCCTGACACCTGACCAGGCCAGCGGCATCATGGACTACTATCGCAGCATGGCTTCACAAGCCTCTGAGATGTCAGTCGAGGCTGAGACGCAGCAACGTAGCCAGACAGAAATGGAGTTGCGCAAGGAGTGGGGCGACGACTTTACCGCCCGGATTGAAGACGCTGGTAAAATTGCACAGCAGTTTGGCGGCGGTGAGTTGCTTGAGATGCAGCTTGCTAATGGCACCAAAGTGGGCAACCACCCTGATTTCATTAAGGCATTTGCAAAAATGGCTGAGTTCAGGCAAAGTGTGACTAGTGAAGACACCGTTTCTGATGCACCGACAGGGAGCATGGTGAGTCGTCAATCAGCGCAGCAAGAGATTGATGCGATTATGAATGACAAGTCACATGCGTATTGGGACCGCAAGAACGTGATTGGCCGCCAACAGGCCATTGAGCGTGTGCAAGATTTGATGGGTGTGCTACATGGAACATGATGATGTGGTCCAAGTGCGCCTTGAGTGCTTACGTTACGCGATTGAGTTTGGAACCGCGCGTGACGTTGTAGACCCCGCCCGACTCGCGGATAAATACTTCGAGTGGGCGATGCAGGGTAGCGGGGAAACCCGTCCTGCCGACAACCGGAAAGACGGTGGCCGCAAGCAGGTCCGAAAAGCTAGGAGTGTCCGAGAGGGTAGCACACCGGAATCTAGTGCAACTGTAACGTAGAAGGAGAGACATTATGTCTACTCAAGTAACTACGGCGTTTGTACAACAGTATTCTGCGAATGTGCAGATGCTTGCACAGCAGATGGGTTCCCGTCTGCGTGACACTGTGCGCATCGAGAATGTTGTTGGCAAGAACGCCTTTATCGACCAGGTCGGAGTAGCAACTGCGCAACTGCGTAGCACTCGCCACGCCGACACCCCTCAGATGGATACGCCACATGCGCGTCGTCGCCTGAGCCTCGCATCGTATGAGTACGCCGACCTTATCGACGACCAAGACAAGGTCCGTATGCTCATCGACCCAACCTCGTCCTACGCTCAGGCCGCTGCTGCTGCCATGGGCCGTGCCATGGACGATGTTATCATCACTGCATTTGATGCTGCTTCCAACACTGGTGAGACCGGTTCGACTTCGACCGCTTTCGACACCAACCAGGATGTTGCGGTTTCTGTCGGTGGTGCTGACACCAACATGAACCTGACCAAGCTGCGCGAAGCCAAGAAGCTGCTGGACCAGGCTGACGTTGACCCTTCGATTCCTCGCTACATCGTAATGGGTCCAAGCCAAATCCACGCACTGCTTGCTGACACCAGCGTTACCTCTGCCGACTTCAATACTGTCAAGGCTCTGGTACAAGGTGAAATCAACCAGTTCATGGGCTTCAACTTCATCATGTCGAACCGTCTGTCGGCTGACGCCAACAACGTCCGTACTTGCTTTGCCTGGGCCGAAGAAGGTCTTGCGCTTGGCGTTGGTAAGGATGTGTCGGCTCGTATTGATGAGCGTGCGGACAAGGGTTATTCAACTCAGGTCTATTACTGCATGGATATCGGCGCTACACGGATGCAAGAGAACATGGTTGTTCGCATCAAGTGTGACGAAGATGACCTTGACGGCGCAGCGTAAGGGAGATTGAGAGATGACAACCAAAAACTCTGACCTCATCGCCAACCTTGAGGCACTCCCGCAGGTAGCAAATGCAGCTTCTGAGCTTGGCGGCCGCGTCCGCATTGCTCAGGGCAACGTGGCACTTGCTGCAACCGACACTAACGATGACGACATCGTTATGCTGGCTCCTGTTCCAACCCATGCGACCCTCGTGTCTGTCCGTGTAGGCTCTGATGCCTTGGGCGGCTCCTGCGCCTACAATGTTGGTTTCTACACCAACGCTGGCGTGGTTGTGGACGAGGACGCTCTGGCCACTGCTGTTGCCGATGGCGCTGGCGTAGCGGAACTCCGTTACGAAGTGCTTGACCTCAACACCACTGGTCAGCAGGTCTGGGAACTGGCGGGTCAAAGCTCTGACCCAAGTGACGTATACTACGTTGCTGCCACGTTCAGTGCCGAAGGCGCTTCCGCTGGTGACATGGCGTTCATCATTGAGTACGTCGTAGACTAACTAGATAAGGGGGGCGGCTTGACACCGCCCTCCTTTGCTCCAATCCGAGGGCCGGGTAGGTGGAGTTCAATAGAGATTTTAGGTACGACTTGAAAGTCGGGCAGATGGCGGAAAGCTGGTTAGCCGACATACTCATGTCAAAAACCATTGAGATTAAGAGGGACTTCAAGGCTTCACGAACCGGCAAGGTGTTTGTGGAGTTTTTTTCTAGGGGAAAGCCGTCAGGTATATCCACTACTGAGGCAGATTTCTGGGCGTTTATTGTGGACGGCGAAACTGTGGTAATATTACCCACAGAACGACTCAAGGCTCTTGTGCAAGAAGCGAAGGACGAGGGCAAGATTTGGAAGGGCGGCGACTCGAATACGAGCCAGGGCGTCCTTGTTAATTTGGAAAGGTTAGTAAAGTAATGCCATCCGTAGTGGACATCTGTAACGAGGCAATGGACCTGTTGGGTGCAGCTACAATTACTGCACTTACCGAAAACTCTAAAGAAGCCCGGCTGTGCAACCGCAGGTTTGAAACTGTTAGAGACGCTGTTATACGAGCGCATCCTTGGAATGTAGCGATTACCCGCGCCTCGCTTGCCAAAGACTCAGAGACTCCGGCCTTCGGGTTTGCTAATCAATTTACTCTCCCAACCAACCCGTATTGCCTTCGCGTGTTGTCGTTTTGGAACAGCAACATCGACAGCGACGTAGCCCCGTATGACAGTGAGGTCATGTTTAAGATTGAAGGCCGCAAGGTTCTTAGCAACGAGGGGACTTGCAAGATTACTTACTTAGCTAGGGTTACCGACACAGAAACATACGACCCTCTGCTCTCCAGCACTATTGCACACAAACTGGCCGCAGAGACGGCCTATGCTATTACAGGCAGCACAACGGTAAGCCAGTCCATGCAACAGCTATACGAGTTGCGGCTGCGTGAAGCCCGTTCTGCTGATGCTATGGAGGGTATGCCTGACAAGCTGATTGCAGATGACTTCATAAACATCAGGTTCTGATATGGCCCGCGTTTCAACTATTGTCACAAACTTTCAAGCGGGCGAGTTTTCGCCGCGCCTTGAAGGCCGTATTGACCTGCAAAAGTATAACTCCGGCGCACAGAAGCTGGAGAATATGCTTATCTTCCCACAGGGTGGCATCACTCGCAGACCAGGCACCAAGTATGCTGGCACGTCAAAAGACGGTGGCAAGGTGCGGCTCATCGACTTCCAGTTTAGTGACGAACAAGCCTATGTCCTTGAATTTGGGGCAAATTATATCCGCTTCTTCAAAGACGGTGGGCTGCTGACAGAAGCAACCAAGTCCATCACTGCCGCAACACAGGCTAACCCTGTTGTCGTTACGGCTAGCACTCACGGCTATTCCAATGGTGACCGCGTGTTCATCAAGGATGTCGCTGGCATGGTGGAGTTGAATAACCGTGAATTTACGGTTGCTAACAAAACGACCAACACCTTCGAGCTTTCCGGCATCAACGGGACTGGCTTCACGGCCTACACCAGCGGCGGCACATCCGGCAAGATTGTAGAGGTCACGACCACCTACACAGAAGCACAGGTCTTCGAGCTAAATCATGTGCAGTCTGCTGACGTTCTGTATCTTGCACATAAGGACCATGAGCCAGCAAAGCTGACCCGCACGACAACGACAAGCTTCACGCTGACGGACATCGACTTTGTTGACGGCCCGTGGCTGGATGAGAACACCACAGACACTACGATTTACTTTTCTGCGGAAACAGGCACAGTGACGGTCACTGCCTCTGCTGACGTCTTTAGCTCCGATGATGTAGGCCGGTTTATTCGCACTCGTGAAATCCTTGAGATTGCACATGACGAGTGGGCGGCGAGTACGAGCTATGCTAACAATGCAACGGTCAGGTTTGGCGGGCATGTCTATAAGAACGTAACCGGCAGCACCGTAAGTTCGGGGAATACGCCGCCTGTGCATCTGACCGGCACAGAAACTTACGGGACTATTGATTGGGAATACCGGCACGACGAGTTTGGTCATGTAGAGATTACGGTTTTTACTAGTGCCACCGAGGTTACTGCTGTCGTGCATGAAGACCAGTATGGAAACTCAACGCTACCAGACAGTTCTGTCGGCTCCTCCAATGCCAACACCCGCTGGTCTCTCGGTGCATTTGGCGGCGACCAAGGCTTCCCACGCGCTGTAGCGTTCTACGAGGAGCGCCTGTACTTTGCTGGCACAACAGGCCAGCCACAAACCATCTTTGGCTCTCAGACTGCTGACTTCGAGAACATGACACCCGGCCTGAACGATGACGATGCAATCAACGTTACCATCGCATCGGACCAAGTGAACGTCATTAAGCACATGATTCAGGGCCGCTTCTTGCAGCTTCTGACAACAAGTGCAGAGTTCACACTGTCAGGTGGTACCGGCACCCAGCCAGTTACGCCGACTAACGTGAACGTCCTTCGTGAGACAACCTTTGGCTCATCTGACGTGCGCCCTATCCGCGCTGGCTCCAGCACCATCCTTATTCAGAAGGGGCAGGAGAAGGTCAAAGAGGTCACATTCGACTTGGACACTGACGGGCTTGTAGGGCGTGACCTTACAATTCTAGCGGAGCATATTGCCCGTGGCGGTCTGACCGACATGATTTGGCAGCAGGAGCCGGAGCTTATCCTGTGGTTTGTGCGCACAGACGGGGTTCTTATCGGCCTTTCATATGACCCACAAAACCAGACTATTGGGTGGCACACTCACCCAATGGGGGAGTCTGGGGTTGTGGAGAGTATAACGGCTATACCTAGCGGCGCTGAGGACCAGGTTTACTTGTCGGTCAAGCGCACCATCGACGGTTCTGTTGTGCGCCACATCGTGTTCATGGAGAATATCTACTTCGGCACAGACGTCTCGGATGCTTTCTATGTAGACTCCGGTCTGACATATGACGACACCGCCACGACCACGATTACCGGCCTGAACCACCTCGAAGGTGAGGCGGTGCAGATTCTAGCTGATGGCGCGGCACATGCTGACAAGACGGTTAGCGGTGGTGCGGTGACGCTGGACCGCAGCGCAAGCACGGTGCATGTGGGTTATTCCTACGATTCTAAAGTTCAAACGCTGCGCATGGAGGGCGGGGCTGACGACGGGGTATCTCAAGGCAAAATCAAACGCATCCACGGGGCTACCATCCGGTTCCTCGACACGGTGGGTGCTGAGATTGGGCCTGACGAAGATAACCTGGACCGTCTGCCCTTCCGCGACAGCAGCATGGCCATGGATGAGGCCGTGCCAATGTTTGATGGGGACAAGGAGATTTCGTTCCCGTCAGGTTATGACAACGACGCCAGAGTTTTCGTTAGACAGACGCAGCCCCTGCCTATGACCATTCTGGCAGTTATGCGGAGGTCTAACACATTCGATGCTTAATATACGACCATACAAACAAGAAGATGTGTACGACATCGAGTTGGATTACGAGTTCGACAGTGCTTCTCGTGCAGGGTTACTGGGTCATAACGAGATAGTTGCCTACACGCTTCTAGACGATGACAAGGTAATGGCTGTCGGCGGTGCGCACGTTATGTGGTTTGGGGCGGGGGAAGCATGGGTGCTGGTATCGCCGGAGTGCCTTGGCAAGCCAGCATCCTTTGCCCGTTATGCAAAAAAGCTGTTTGATAGTATATTGCAAGACACAGAGCTACGCAGGGTGCAAGCCAGTATTCATGTAGATGATGACCGGGCATACAGGTTCGCAGAGTGGCTTGGGTTTGAGAACGAGGGCGTGATGCGCAAGTACGGCGTTGAAGGTGACGATTATTACAGAATGGCGAGGGTGGCGTAATGGAACCGACCACCATCATGGCTGCTGCGTCCGTTGCCCAGGGGGTTATGGGCTTCAAGGGCAACCGCGCTGCTGCACGACAAGCTGCCGCTGTTGGTGAATACCAAGCCCAGGTAGCAGAAAACGAGCTTATCCTCACGCAACGCGCCCGCCGCAACCAAGAAGTGTCTCTGCGTAGGAACTCAGAAAGACTAAAGGGGTCACAGAGAGTAGCTACCGCAGCTTCCGGGATACAGATGTCCGGTAGCCCCCTTGAGGCCATGAAAGACACTTACTTCAATACCGAAGTTGACGCTTTGCGCATCCAATACGCGGGCAGCGTAGAAGAAGCAAATGCCGCTTCAAATGCAGCTATGGCTAGGATGACAGGGAAGGCGCAGGCCTCTGCTTACAACATGGCGGCTTTGACAAGCGTTGTTGGAGCAACTTCTGCTATGGCTAATTTCCGACAGCAACAAACGCTGCTTGGGCAGCGAACCGCCGCATATGATGCGCAAGTTGGCTTCCAGAACAGGATGCTGGCGCTTGAAAAATCAAGATACCAAAAGGAGCTTAGTTCCTAGCTATGCCAAGAATCCCGCTTTACGCAAAGGGCGCTGGCCCAACAGTTGAATTGGCCACGGGTCAGCTTGGGGCAAGGCCAAGCGCTGGCGCGTTCACTGCGCCTGGAGAGGCTATGGCGCGGATGGGTCAGGCTGTTGGCCGTGCCGGTGCCACGTTTGCAGAAGGCCAAATGCGCATTGAAGAGGGGCAACTAAAAGCCGAAAAGGAACGCCAGTCAAACGAAATTGAGTTTCAGCGGCGTCAGAAAAAAGTTGAATTTGACTTTGCTGTCGCGGAGCGAGATGCCGAAGACAGGCGTATTCTTGCAGAGGAGGCAGACCGCGCTGTTGTGGCCACTAGCGGGTTCCTTGAGCAAAACACAGACACTGACACTCAAACTTTTAATCAGAATTTTGAGACGCACCGCAGCAAGCTAATCTCTGAGGTTGAAGGCCGGGATTACACCCCACGCCGCAAAGCTTTGGTCGAGAACGCTATTAGGCAAAGCACTCGCGCGCAACGCAGTAGTGGCGCAAATCAAGCCTTTGGGCGCGGCCAGGTTGCGCGTACCACCGCCGCTGAAACGACCATCTACACAGCTATGAACCAAATATCTTTGTATGCGGATGGACATCCCGAAAGAGTTGCGTTGCTCAACAGCATTGAAACCACTTTTGTTGACGCCGAGAAAAATGGCCTAAGGATGAAGTTTACAAGGGCGGGGGTCCAGCAACAGGTACTTTACCAAGACTACAACCGTGAAATTGCCGGTGCCGGAAGTCACGAGGAAGTAGCCGACATCCTATTGAGGTTGCGATTTGATGGTAGCGTTAGCCAAGCAAACCGAGAGAAGTTGATTGTTGACCTGAACCAAACTGAAACAAAGCTTTTTAATGACGCGCGAGACTCTGCTGCTGGGGTTTTGAACAGCGCAAATATGTCTTCGAGGGAGCAATCAGAAATCGAGGAGGCCATTGAAGGCGCGGGTACGTATACCTTTACCATGGGGGATGGCTCATCTAGCTCTGTTGACTTCTCTCAAATGCGCTCAACAGATGTCGGCCCTATGCTGAGTATATTGAGCAGACGCTTTAAGGATGTAGAAGACCTAACGTCAAGAAACATTCTGTCTTCAGCCGAAGACGCCTACAACCCCAAAATGTCAGGGGCTGACAACGCCGCAAAGTTTTCTGAATATTACTCTGCGTCAGCAATCGAGACGCACGGAAAGACGCCGGAGCAGTTAGATGAAATTGCTTTGAACCTTGCGAATCAACACCAAGACTTTGTTACCAATATAATCAAGTCAGAGGGCGTGACTCGACAGAACTACCCAGAGATTGTAGCAAGGATTGATGCGGCTGAAGCATTGCTGACATCCGAGCTTGGCGGCCGTGCGCCTTTAAAGTTTGCAACAGGAGGGGACCAAGGCACTGTCATAGGAATACTGTCTGGCTTGGCGTCGTCGCGTGAAGACTTGCGCAAGGCTGCTGCGGAAACCGCTACATCCGAAACTCATTTGGATTTCATGAGGAGAGGCGAGTTTGAGTTCGTGGCTGGCCAAGCAACCGACAAGGAAACAAAGAAAGCTGTCAACACACGCATGGCCGAGCTTTCGGACAATGTTCCTTCGCAAATCAATGATTTGTCTAAGAACGGGACAACATATGAGACGTTTGTGTCAGTGCTGAACACACAAGCTGAACGGATTACAAACCCTAACTTTGACCCTGAAGACGCAGAGAAGGAGGGCGTTTCTGCTGCAATTGAATTGTACCGAGAAATGAAGCTGGCTGGTCGCGGCGTTGCCAACAGGCATGTGTCGGCCGAAAGCAAGAAAATATTTGAAGGCTATTTCCGTCTTGAGCCTCATTTTGGTGCAGTTGCCACCATTCGGACACTACAGCAACAGCGAGACGACATCGACGTAAACGCAAGTTACAAACAGGTTCAAAGTGGGGTCGAGTCCATCTCGGACACAGCATCACAAAGCTATTCTTGGTATCAGCACATTCCTGGCCTTGGCCCTGATGAAGACTTTGTAATCCAAAATACGTCAGAAATTCAAAGTTACGTTAGCAAAGCAGCAAAAGATTACATTAAACTTGGTGTCCCGGCAGAAGCCGCCGTTGAGCTTGCTGCAAAAGATTACGGCGAGTCTCATGTGCGCATCCGGAACATAATGGTTCCCAAGACAATGGGGATGCCCAGAAATGTTGAAGAAATGGCGACTGCCGCCGTCAAGGATTCAATCTTGAAGTATCCTTATGTCGCTGAAGAGTTTGACAGCGAAGAGCTTTCCATCCGCCCCTTAGCAGGCACAATGGACCGCTGGACACTGGTGCATAGTGGTGGTTCGCCTGTGATTGCAACAGACATTGATGACCCGAAAAGAGCATTTCCAATTGAGTTTACCCTTGATGACCTAAATAAATACATGATTACGCAAAGGTCTGACGCCGGACTCATTGAGATTGCGAAGAATACAGAAATGAACTTCCGCAAGAAGGTAGAGTTGGAGTTCCACACCCGCAGCGGGCGCTTTGAGGGTATGACTGAGTATAACGCACGGCTTAAAAGACTTCGTATTTTGCACCCGGAGCGAAGCTTCCGTTTGGAGGCTGAGGATATTAGCAAAGCCACAACATCCGTTTTGGAGCAGATGCTGGGCGTTTCTGGTTCTGAAGACTTTAGCGGCGAAGCCCCTATAGAGAAGGCTGAGTGATGAACGAAGAAGAAGACCTGCTCAGTCCCGCTAGGCCTGAAATTACGCCAACACGAGAGGCTGTTGAACGCGCCGCTGAAGCGGAGTTAGAGGCGCAAAAGCCCACCTTTGGCGAAGCTGTCCGGGCGTCTGTTCAAGAAGACTGGATGATGTCTTGGGCATTGCGCGGGCGCGAGGAGTTTGCCCCTGACCCAGACTTTCAGTTGTCTATAGAGGAGCGCCGGAAAGCAACATCTGGCCTTCCAGAAGAGTACCACGGGTTTGTCGAGGACGCATACAGTATGCCTCAACTTGAGTCTTTGCGTGAGGAGGCGTTCAAGACATACGAAAACGACCAGAAGCTTGCCCAGCTTGGCTGGGGCGGAGTTGGTATCCGCTTTGGCGTGGCCTTGGCTGACCCGGCAGCAATTGGACTTAGCGTAGCTACAGAAGGTGTGGCGGCTCCATTGATTTGGGGCAACAAGCTGACAAGGCTGCAAAGAGCTTTTCGCGGAGGTACGGCCGCAGCAGCAACAAATGCGATTGTCGAAAGTTACATTGTTAGTCAGAACGCTGTCAAAGACCCCTATGACATCTTGTATTCCGCTAGTGCTGGATTTTTGATTGGCGGCGGCCTGTCTTCCCTGGGCAGGACTGACACGTTAGACCCTATTAATGGCGCAATGGCCAACATGGCAAAGGCAGCAGACGACGCGCAGCGCGTTGAGGCCGTCGATGCCGTCAATAGTCGCATTCAGGGAGAGGGTTTGGGAGAGCAGTTCGACCGGTCTGTGGGCGCGGCTGAAAACCCGTTTGAGCCAGCACAGCAAATCTCTGACCTCCGTACAGATTTGGACAATTTCTTGGATGAAGCTGGAGACTCTGCAGACCCCGCTTATGGCAGGGGCCGATTTGACATGGCCAGTTATCTGCTGGCCTCAAAGAACCAAACCGCTAATTTTTTAGGGCGGGTTCTAGGCGAGGACGCCGTCGGTTTCCGTAAAGATGCTGGGCGACCACTTGAGGCCACTGCTGACATCATCAAGACGAATGAATTTAAATCAGCCCTTAGCCGCTACTATTCTGTGTATGACGAGGCATACAACGAATGGGCAAAGGAGCAAGGCTTTGGCTACTTCAAACGCAAGATGAATATCCCGCGCCGCCAGTTTGGTGAGCTTGTGGCGGATGCGATTGAGAATCCTGAGCTTCCGTTTTCCCCTGCCGTGAGAAAGGCTGCGCAACGGCAAGCTGAGATTAAGCGTGACCTTCTCAACGGGGCCAAGGATGCGGAGGTTCGTGGCTTTGAGACCGTTCCTGAGAACCTGCGTTATTTCACGCACCTCTGGGACTCATTCAAGTTTGTTGAGGCCCGGCATCGTTACGGGGACACAGCGATTACGCGGATTCTGACCAACGCCCTAATAAACGGCACAGAAGACTTGGACGAAGAAGCGGCCCAGATGATTGCCAAGAGCATGGCCGGAAAGCTAAACCGTGACGGCGCTGGCATGGACTCCGGCGCAGCCAGATTGTTCACAACAGATGACCGCGATGTCATGAAGCAAATCCTTGTGGAAGAGGGTTTCATGACGGACGACGAGGCTACACGCCTGTTGTCGCTGTTTGAGCAGCGTCCTGACGGCACTCCAGCACGGGCCAAGCGTAGGCTTGGGTTTAACATGGAGGAGGAGCTGTCGGTGTTTAACTCACAGACCCGTCAGCAAGAGACTCTCCGCCTCAAGGACTTGCAAGAGCGAGACGCTGAACAGGTCTTTACCTCCTATGCAGCAGGGATGTCTGGCCGTATAGCTCTGGCAAAGGTGGGCTTCAAGGACGAGACTACAATCAATCAATTCCTAGACAGAAACCTAGCAGAAGCAGAGGCCCGCGAGGGCAACAAAGGCCTGAAACGCGCACAGAAAGAGAACCTTGTGGCTCAGACCATAATTAACATGATTCTGAACCGCCGCGCTCCGTTGGCAGCAGACCCGTCTGGCAACTACGCAAGGATTGCGCGCCTGGTCCAAGACTATAACTTTATCCGCCTGATGAACCAGGTTGGTTTTGCTCAGGTCGCCGAGCTTGGCAACGCCATCAGCATTGGCGGCTGGCGGGCTGTGCTGCAACAGGTCCCAGAGATGCGCCGCATGTTGCGCAGGGCAAAAAATGGAGAGATTGAAGACGAGGTTTTGAGGGACATTGAGGCCGCAACTGGCATTGGCTCTGACCGTTTGACAAATCAGGCCATGAACCGCGCAGACACTATCGGTGTGTTCAGCGAGGGGCGTGGCGACTGGATTGACAAGGGGCTGTTTATGCTGGCCCCTTTGAAAAGAGCCACAGCAGACTTGTCTGGCATGGCCCCGATTACGTTAGCTCTTGAACGAATGGCTGCACGGGTTGCTGTCCAGACCATGACGGACCTTGCTTTTAAGGCCAGAAACCTGTCGCGCAAACGCTTGGCCGGACTTGGGCTAGACGAGGCCATGACTGAGCGCGTTTATTCGCAAATCAGGAAAAACGCTGTCAGACAGCCATCTTCTATGGTTAAGCGCAAAAAGGTTCGTGCAATCAATCTTGGGGCTTGGGATGACGCTGAGGCAAGAGATGCTTTCCTCATAGCTATATCCCGTTGGACCCGCCGCAGCATCCAGCAGAATGACGTAGGCAACCTGAACCTTTATATGACCTCAACCATGGGGCAGATTCTGACGCAGTTCCGCACGTTTATGCTGGTTTCTTATGCGAAGCAAACGCTGCATAACATCAAGGCAAAAGACTTTAGGGCTTTGTCAGCGATGCTTCATTCAGTGGCATTTGCGGGCCTTGCCTACACAGCGCAAACCCAGGTCAACGCTCAGTTTAGAGAGGACAAAGAAGAGTTCTTGAAAGAAAGGCTGTCAGTTGACGCTATTGCCAAGGCATCGTTTCAGCGTAGCTCGTGGGCATCACTGTTCCCGGCACTAGTGGACACAGGAGCCATGTTCTATCAGGACGACCCTGTCTTCGCATACCGTTCCACAGGGCTAGACACCAACCTGATTGGCGGTGTGCCTAGTGTTCAGCTTATTTCAAAGGGTCTCGGTTCAGCACAGGCTGCGTCTAGGGCGCTCCTGAATCCTGACTTGCAGTTTTCGCAGGGGCAACAACGGGCGTTGAATACGCTTGTACCTTTTCAGAACGCAATCGGCATCAAGAACGCCCTTAACAAGTTGGTGGACATGAGACCGGAAACGACCAAGGTAGACTAGGGTTCCAGCAGAGCCGCAACTGCGGTATAAAGGACCGAAGGAGTGACGCATGACAGTCAGCAGCACGAATACAAAAAACAGCTATAGCGGGGACGGCTCCACAGTCGTTTTTGCCTATACTTTCAAAGTCTTCGACGACGATGACATCCAAGTCATTCTTCGTAACGACACGACTGGCGCTGAAACTGTGCAGACCAAGACGACACATTACACTGTGTCGGGCGTGGGAAACACTGGCGGTGGCAACATTACCTTTGTAGCCGCCCCGGCAACAGGAGAGACTGTTGTCCTGATTCGCGCCATCCCGCTGACACAGACTACTGACTACACTCCTAATGACCCCTTCCCTGCTGAAACGCATGAAGAGGCGCTGGACCGCCTGACATTCATCGTGCAGGACATTGAGGAAGAGGTTGGCCGGTCCATTAAGGTGTCGCGTACCAACACCATCACCTCGTCTGAGTTCACTGTGGGTGCCACCACACGGGCAAACAAAATCTTCGCCTTCGACAGCGACGGTGACTTGGCTGTTACGCAGGAGATTGGCACATACCAAGGTACAGACGCCACGACCACGACATCTGCCTACGCCGAGCGTGACATCATCAAGTCCACCACGGCTGGACAGCTTAACAACGTATATATTTGCGTAGCTGATTCGGTAGCCGGTGACCTGCTGACTGACACCGACCATTTCGAGCTACTCGTTGACGCTGTGTCTGCCGCTACAAGTGCGACTGCTGCGGCTTCCAGTGCTACAGCGGCTGCTGCAAGCGAAACGGCTGCGTCTGCGTCTGAAAGTGCTGCGGCCACATCCGAGTCAAACGCGGCGACGAGCGAGTCTAACGCCTCTACCAGCGAAACAAATGCGGCCACAAGTGCAACCAACGCCGCTACAAGTGCTACTAACGCCGCTACCAGTGAGACAAATGCTGGCACATCAGCCACGGCTGCTGCTTCTTCGGCTACCGCAGCGGCTGCAAGTGCCACGGCTGCTGCTGCAAGTGAGTCGGCTGCTGCCACGTCCGAGACAAATGCTGCCACTAGCGAGACCAATGCAGCAACGTCTGCCACCACGGCCACTACGAAGGCGTCAGAGGCCGCTACAAGCGCCACTAATGCTGCAACCAGCGAGAGCAACGCCAGCACAAGCGAGACTAATGCGGCGACATCGGCCACGGCTTCAGCGTCATCAGCCACAGCTGCGGCGGCAAGTCAGACAGCGGCGGCGGCTAGTGCGGCATCTGCTGCGTCTGCGTTTGACAATTTTGATGACACATATCTGGGGAGTTTCTCTAGCAACCCGACAGTCGATAACGACGGTGATGCCTTGGTTGAGGGTGCGCTTTACTTCAACACCACCGCCAACGAGATGCGTGTCTACGATGGCGCAAACTGGATTGCCGCTACATCTGCTGGCAATGTCTCGCTCATTCTGTACGAATACACAGCGACATCAGGGCAAACCACGTTCTCTGGCTCTGACGACAACAGTGCAACTCTGTCCTATACGGCAGACAATCTGCAAGTCGTGATGAACGGTATCGTCCTCGACCCGTCTGACTTTACCGCCACCAACGGCACCAGCGTTGTGCTGGCTTCTGGCGCGGCTGCCAATGACCTTGTGAACATCTATGCGTTCAAGAGCTTCACTGTGGCTGACACTGTGTCTGCGTCTGCTGGTGGTACGTTCAGTGGGAACGTGACTGTTAATGCAAGGCTTGATGTGGACAACATCCGCATCGACGGCAACACCATCAGCAGCACCGACACTAACGGCGACATTACCCTCGACCCGAATGGCACAGGTGACACGATTATTGCGTCGGGTAATTTTGGCGTAGGCACAACATCTCCAGGCGGTTTGGCAGAGTTTTACAAAGCCGGAACCTCTGAGGTTCTGATTGGCTCCGACAATGGCGGCACAGCACAACTTTCGCTGTACGAAAATGATGACGGCACAAAAGAAGGCTTTTTGAAGTATGACGGCACCAACAATCGCATCCATCTGGCCACGTCTGGCGATGCTAATGCGCTAGTCATGCCTCGTGACACCGGCTACGTCGGTCTTGGGACAACAGATTTCACTACCCAGAATGGAAGTGTTTCCAGACTTTTAAAACTAGGCGGTGCTAACAACACTGTTATTGCTGCGGAGCAAACAGGTTCAGGTAAAAATTTTATATTAGAAGCAAGAAACGAAGGACGTAGTGGCGGCGACAGATATGCTCAAATGTCATTTGCCGAAGATGGTTCTGATAATGGCGCTATAATATTTTACACAGCCGCTTCTGGTTCTGATGTTTCAGAACGTATGCGCATCGACAGCAGCGGCCAGATATTTTTCGGAACCACCGATGCGTCTATGTATAACAATTCGGGGGCTGGAAATGGCGGAGTTACCATCAACGCAGCTAATGGATTTTCAAAAGGTCTGATAGCTTGTGCGAGAGACAACGCGCAGCCTCTAGAAGTCAACAGATTGGCCAGTGACGGCACATTGGTTTCTTTTTCACAAGATGGAACCCAAGAAGGCACAATCTCTGTATCTGGCAGCACCGTTTCTTATAATGGTGGACACCTTTCCCGCTGGTCACAAGCCACTGACGGCAACCGCATCGACGGCCTTGTCAAAGGCACAGTGATGACCAACCTCGACCAGATGGCTGAGTGGACAAAGGACGGTGTGACAGAAGACAACGAGCAGCTTAACTGTATGGCTGTGTCATCCGTTGAGGGCGATGCAAACGTGGCTGGCGTATTCGTCAACTGGGATGATGACGACGAGGACTTCACCGCCGACATGAACATCGCAATGACCGGCGATATGGTCATCCGCATTGCTCAAGGCACGACAGTGGCACGAGGCGACTTGCTGATGTCAACAGGTGACGGCACTGCCAAGCCGCAAGGCGATGACATTGTTCGCAGCAAGACGATTGCGAAGGTGACCAGCACCACAGTTTCACACACATACGACGATGGCAGCTACCTTGTGCCGTGCGTCCTGATGGCTTGCTAAGGAGAACGCATCATGAGCAGAGCAAGAGATTTCGCAGACCTCGCCGGAAGCGCCGAGGCTGGTGGCCTGACTGGCAGGAACCTCATCATCAACGGTTCAATGGCGTGTTTCCAGAGGGCAACAGCAGCAACCACAATGACCAATGCCTATGGTGCGGTAGACCGCTTCAAAGGCTTTTCAAATGGCGGCGGTGCATTTACCGGCGAAAAGTACGACTTGACCACAGGTGAGATTGCTACGACAGGTCAGTATCAGGCATTGAAAATGTTGGTATCTACAGCGGACACTTCTATTGCTGCGGCAGACTACTATGCCCTGCAATACAAATTTGAGGGTGATGACCTACAGCAGCTTAAATACGGCTCGTCATCGGCTCAATCTTTTACGGTTTCTTTTTGGGTCAAGTCGGACACGACAGGCACATACTTCCTGACAGTTGACAAGGTTGCTAATGGTCAGACTGCTTATCGCATCCCTATTGAATACACGATTGACAGCGCCGACACTTGGGAGAAGAAGGAAATAACAATCTCTCCCACGGCTGGAAGCACATCCCTTATCACTTCATCTGCTGGTGCTATCGGCGGTGGTACTGGCCACGGCCTCAGTCTTTACTGGGGCTTTGCTTGGGGTACAGATTATCACGGCACAAACAACACTTGGGGTACAGGTACATATGGCACAAACGCAACAGCGAATGGCTGGATGGGAACGGTAGGCAATGACTTCTACATCACCGGCATCCAGCTTGAGGTCGGCTCTGCCACGCCGTTCGAGCATGAACCCTATTCGGTCACGCTTCAGAAAGCACAACGCTATTATGAAGACAGCGGCGGCGGCAACCAATACACCTTTTCCGGCTCGGCCAGCGGATTTGGTGGCAACACATACTTTGACAGTGCGGATTTCAAAGTTACGAAAAGGGCTGAGCCAACAATTACTATTACTGACACTTCAGGAAATAGCGGAAGAATGACGGTGTTTCAGGGCGCAACTGGGTACGACAATCAACAAGTGTTTTTTGAAACAACAAGGGTGAACGCTTTTGCTCCACGAACAGGTGGGGGCAGAACAGATGCTGGTCTTGGTCGTGCAATTTGGTCAGCGGATGCGGAGTTGTAAAAATGGAAGACATGAACATTACATCTGCACAATATTGGCAAAACATAGATGGTGAAAACATTGGCGTTGTTATTGTGACTGATGGCAAAACAATTCACGTACCAATAGATACCAACAACCGCCACTATGACGAAATTATGCGACAGCAGTCGGAGGGACTGCTGACCATTCAGGATGCTGACTGATGAAGCTGGCGCAGCAACTAGAGCCTGAGATCAAAGTCCAGATGGAGCTAGACGCACACGAAAAAGAGTGTGCAGTTCGCTATGAGATGGTTCACGGCAAACTCGAGAACCTCGACAAACGGATGTGGCGCCTCGAAGCCATGATCATGGGGTCAACGGTTATCATCGTTGGCCTCGCCGCATCCCTTCTAATGAAAATGTGATGACGCAGTTCGTCTTTGCCCTGGTCACAACCTTAGGCACACAGACGATCTCGACAGAATACTTCAGCGGCCTCGATGCCTGTCTTTACTACCAGCGCCGGCTGAACACCCAACACATCTACCACCACCCTAAGGAGCAGCACCTACACGCGCAGTGTCGTCCGACCCGCGTGGATCCAACCAGGGTCGAGATCTTCGACCGCTAGGAGCTGCATATGTTTGGAGAGGTTTTGACCGGGATCGCCCTGGTCAAAAGTGCTGTCGATGGCCTCAAAGGTGCCATCGGCACAGCTAAAGACGTTTCAGAGATCGCCGGATATGTGGACAAGCTCTTCCAGGGCGAACAAGAGATCCAGAAACGCAAACAGAAGAAGACTAACGATCCATTCAGCGTGAGCAGCGTCGCTTCAGAGACCATCAATGCCAAGCTCGCCAAAGAGAAGATGGACGAGATGAGACAGCTCATCGACCTCCGCTTTGGCCATGGCACCTGGGCCGGCATCATTGCTGAAAGAGCTCGTAGGATCCAAGAGGCTCGAGAAGCGGAAAAAGCAGTGCAGAGACAAAAACAAGCACAGCAGGAAGACATGGTGATCATCGGATGTGTACTCGGCGGTCTACTCCTGGCTGTGGGTGTCTTTGTCTACCTCTACATCCACTTCAAATAGGAGAGCCTGATGCTCATGAAGATCGTTTTCCTTGTCGTCATTCTCATGCCTGACGGCGAACTCAGGAGCAAGACAACCATCGTCGATACATGCCCATCGGTAAAAGTCATCGGTGACTTGTATACACAACGCATGAACCGCGGCGAGATCCTAGACTGGAATGCCTCGTGCTTTCCAATGAACTTCGAGATGAAGGAAGCAACATGATTCAAGCACTGATACCTCAGCTCTTGCCTATCATCTCTGGTGTCCTCGAGAAGACTGTCCCTGACAGCGTGACGAAGACCAGGGTGAAGGGTGAGATCGAGAAGGCCCTGGTAGACAACGCCAACGCTATCAACCTCGAGACCATCAAGACCAATCAGATTGAGGCCGGCCACAAGTCGGTCTTCGTGTCAGGCTGGCGCCCGGCCATCGGCTGGAGCTGCGCTGCCGGCATTGCCTGGTTGGTTGTCGGCGCCCCCATCGCCCAGTACGCGATGAACCTGGCTGGCGTTGCAGGAGAGGTGCCTACGATCCCCAAGGATCTGCTCCTCGAGCTCACCTTTGCCATGCTCGGAATGGCAGGTCTCAGGTCATTTGAAAAGCTGAAGGGATTGACGAAATGAGGCAGATGGATCTGACCCAGGTACGCAAGCGTCTCATCGAGCATGAAGGGATCAAGCTAAAGCCCTACCATTGCACCGCCGGGAAGCTCACCATAGGCGTTGGGAGAAACCTGGACGACCGTGGCATCTCCCAAGCGACTGCTACGCAGATGCTCGAGGAGGACATCGATATCGTCCTGGACGAGCTGAAGAGGGCGGTGCCGTCCTGGTCGAACCTAGCCTGGAATTACCAGGAAGCCCTGGTCGATCTGGCCTTCAATATGGGTGTCCCGAAGCTCATGATGTTCGTCAAGATGCTCGGCGCCATAGAGGCTGGAGATGGCGATAAGGCCGCCTCAGAGCTCCTGGACAGCCGTTACGCTCAGCAGGTGGGGCAACGTGCCCAAAACATCGCGGCCCTTCTGCGGGCATCCTAGAGCGATTTAGGCTATACACCGGTCTGCCACCAGGTGGATCGGTGTTTTTTCATACTTATGTCCACCTATATACACATTGTGCTTGACCTAGACGTTTCCAGGACTCATAACAGCCTCAGAAGTCCTTCACTGGCGGTCAGCTGACTTCTAATCAGCAGGTTGGGGGTTCGAGTCCTCCCGGAATCGCCAGCGCATACGAAGGACTTCTTGAGACACAACGTCACAAGGAGACCTGACGAATGGCTAAAGTACTCATCGGATGCGAGACCTCAGGCATTGTACGCGATGCCTTCCTGGCAGCCGGGCATGACGCCTGGAGCTGCGACATCCTTCCCTCAGACAATCCCTCAAACCGTCACATCCAGGACGACGTCCGCAACGTCATCGCCTTCGAGCGTTGGGACATGCTCATGGTTGCACACCCGCCCTGCACACGCCTGTGCAACAGCGGCGTCCGTTGGCTGCACAAGGCCCCTCCTGGTCGCACCCTCGATGACATGTGGCGCGAGCTTGACCAGGGCGCTGAGCTGTTCAGCGAGTGCTGGAACGCCGACATCCCATTCGTCGCCATCGAGAACCCTGTGATGCACAAGTACGCCAAGGAGCGTATCCGCAACTACGAAGAGTTCGCCCAGTCCATCCAGCCCTGGCAGTTCGGCAACGACGCTGACGGCGGCGACAACGTCAAGAAGCGCACCTGCCTGTGGCTGCGGGGCCTGCCGCCTCTCCAGCCCACCGGTACCCTCGACGGCACCACCGCTCGTGACGAGATCCACAAGGCCCCTCCAGGTAAGGATCGCTGGAAGATCCGCAGCCGCTTCTTCGATGGCATCGCTGACGCGATGGCTAACCAGTGGACAGCAGCAATGGCAGGAGGTGCAGCATGAAGCGCGTCACTCGCAACACGAAGCCGCATAGCAAGTCCTGGCGCACAGCCAAGGCCTACTACGTGGACTTCACCTCGATCTATCTCCGCAAGATCAACCAGCGGCTGCCGGTCTCCGGCGGTCGCATCTGCTGGGCCGTAGTTGGACGCAAGCACGTCCGCATCTGTCTGCCTGTATGCCAGACCAAGTTCCGTATGCGTCGCACCGAGTGGGACCAGAGCCCAGTCAGGGGGATCGCATGATGTACCAGAAAGGCCATCTGACACCTGCATACGCAAAGCGGATGGTTGAGAACTGTATGCAGTTCATGATTGAGGACTGGCATCTAATTGCTGACCTGCGAGAGATACCAGTCAAACCCAGTGACCGTGCAGAGATGCGGGAAGCACTCTCTATCGTGATGGAGATGCTCGATGACTAACTTCATCATGTTCATCCTCGAGCTCGTTCTGTGCTTTGCCTTCTTCGGCGCCCTTACCCTGACCGTTCTGCTGATCGGTCTGATCACAGGTACCGTCTGATGGGTTGGGTAGCACCTAAAGACGATCCGCGCCTGATCCCGGTTCACTCCGCAATCCAGGCCCTGCGTGATCGCATCAACGACCTCGAGTGGGACGGTGTCGATGCCACCTTCCTGCGCGACCAACTTGAGAACCTCGAGGCCTTCCGGGCCTCGGGTGAAGAGTACATCCCGACATTCTGAGGAGACCTTCAATGGACATCACAACATTCATCAAGACCGAGGCCGACAACATCTGGACACCAGGTACAAAGCACTACGCTGAGAGCCTCCAGCGTGTCGCAAAGTTCTGCAACTTTAGCGGGTATGGCGACCGTCAGCTCGACAACTTCAAGGCTCGGGACATCCGGGCCTTCCTACAACATCTTGTGTCTGACGGATTATCAACATCTAGTGCCAACCGGTACGCAGCGGCTGTGAGCTCGGTGTTCAAACATGCCGTCCACGAGGAGTTCATCACCAGGGCGCCTCAGGTTCGCTACGAGAAGGAGCCTGAGGGCCGGCCTAGGTTCTTCACAGAACAAGAGCAGCAGCGCCTGGTGGCCTTCCTACGGCGCTCTAGAGCACCATGGATGGCTGACATGGTCGAGCTGTCTTTGCAGACCGGCATGAGGCACGGCGAGATCTTGAAGATCGGCACTGAGCACAGTGAGCTGATCCGAGGTGGCCCTATGCCTATACTGCGTCTTCATAAGACCAAGAACGGAGACGCCAGGGACATCCCTTTGAACGATGTGGCTCTGCGGTGTTTTGATGCACTCAGCATCGGCGAGTGGTACTCGCACCGAGTGTTTTATAACGTTTGGAATGATGCGCGTTATGTAATCGCCCGTGGTGACAAGGACTTCGTATTTCACGTTTGTCGCCACACGGCTGCCACGAAGATGGCTAACGATCTCAATATAAATACAACACTGATCGGTAAGTTCTTAGGACACCGCAGCAGTGAGACAACCAAGAAGTACATCAAACTGACTGATGACAGCTCGATCGATATTGCAAAAGCTATGATGGTAAAGTAAGAACGAAACGAGAATAAACTTAACTGAGCACAACTTTACCTGCGCTTTTATTGGACCATGGGCAGGCACAACAAAGGAGATAAAACATTGAAAAAGGGAAACATAAATCCAAACCGCAGCAACCGTGGCTCGGCAATCGGGCCACCGTGCCACCAGTATATCGACCGTGACGATGATTGGACCAATGCAACACCACCACTGAAGCCTCTGCAATATCAATTAGATCGTACAAGCTCAACCGTAGCGCGTACCATCGGCTTCGATAACTTAATCACTTTTCAGCGAACCTCAGACCCCTCACAGCACTCCTAAGACATCTCGCACAGCCCCTCAAAAAGGCTGTTGATTAGTTATGTCCACCTATAGCGAAGCGGCATGGGTGAGAAGGAGTGTGCTATGGCTGAAACAGATGCCAGGACCAGAGAGAACCTAAGTTCGACTAATAACGACCACCACAAAAAGGCAGGACCGCAGACCCACGATCTTAAGATCAGACCTAAGTTTGCACCAGGTACACTAGGTGAGCTGGAGCATGAAAAGAACATGATTGCAGACGGTCGTCGTCGTTACCTGGACCGCCAAGGTAACAAGAAGGTCTGGAGCAACGAAGGCAAACCAAGGGCTCTTATAGATGATAAGGTGGTGGTCGTTGCTGAGGCTCTTAAGAAGATCCACAGTGAAGAGATAGGAGCCAACCACAGGCCCTTTGCATGGATGAAGGTGTGGTCGGAGCTACTTGACCTGCCCCAGGGCGCCGAGGTCATGGCGTTAGCAGGGCTGTCTGTCATGATGGACAGCGTTGCTCGTAATGCCACTTTGAATAGCTGCCTGGTCAATCTAGGTAAGACCTTAGAGATGGAGCTGTGGTCTGCGAGGCTACGACGTTTTGACAAGCGTCTGGCAAAGAGGATCGAGGACAAGGTCCGGCGTGACCATGTGTCGATGCGCTATCGTGTCAAAGCAGCCAAGGCCATAGCCGGCCTTGAGGGCTTCAGAGAGGCAGCGTTCAAACCATCAGACAGCGTTAAACTCGCGGCACCTCTCTTGAGCTGCATTCTGTCGTCTACAGACATCTTCGAGATCTGGGACTACCATACCGGCGAGGGTAAGACAGTCAGGCGTATTGGTCTGACCGAAGAGGCGTCTGACGTGATTGCCGAGGCAAACTATTCAGAGTCCTGGATGGAGCCCATGTGGCAGCCTATGATTGTCCCTCCAAAGGACTGGGACACCTTCGAGACTGGTGCATATCTGGATCCTTCCTTGTCTCTCCAGCTCAAGCTGGTCAAAGGTGCCACCAAGCAGCAGGTCAAAGACATCAACCGACGCATCGAGCGTGGTGAGCTCAAAGATCTATTAGACAGCATCAATCTAATCCAGCGCACACCTTACACCGTCAACTCTTACACCCTGGCCGCAGTCCACTGGGCCTGGCAGAACGAAATGCCAATAAAGAAGTTTCCGCAGCATGAGCATGTGGAGCTGCCGGAGAGGCCGGAGGGTTATGACGACTGGGAACCAGCAGAGAAAAAGGGCTGGGTCCTGGAGCGTCGGAAGAAGCTGATGCGTAACCGGGAGATCGATGGTGGTCGGGTGATTATGTACCACGACCTGTCTACAGCATTCTTCCTGGAGCAATACGATGAGTTCTTCTTACCACACAACATGGACTTTCGCGGTCGTGTCTATCCTGTCCCAAGCTTCAACCACCACCGCGACAGCTATTGCAAAAGCCTGTTCCTACTGAAAAGAGCCAAGCCGATCGGTGAAGAGGGCTTTAAGTTTCTTGCCCTGAAGGTTGCCGACCTGGGCGACTTCGAGAAGATCAGCAAGGCCCCTCTGCAGGACCGCCTAGACTGGGTGATCGACAATGAAGACAAGATCCTGCAGTGCGGCACTGACTTTGCCGGCAGCTATGACATCTGGTCTCTGGCAGACAAGCCTTTTGAATTCCTGGCAGCTTGCCATGAGTACGCAAAGGTATGTGAGCACGGGTTCACATATCCATGTGGTCTTCCCATAGGCCTGGACGGTAGCAACTCAGCAGCTCAACACTACTCAGCAGCATCGAGGTCTCGTGATGAAGGTGCGATGGTCAACCTGACCGTCACTGACAAACCACAGGACATCTACCAGGTGGTCGCAAACAAGGTCATCGAAAAGCTGAACACTGATGACACAGACATGTCCAGGCTCTGGCTCGACTATGGTGTCACCAGGTCGGTTGTGAAAAGACAGACCATGACCTTTGGCTATGGCTCCAACCTTTTTGGTTTCGCGGAGCAGCTCAAGGACGACCTGATGAAACCACTAGCTAACGATGTCATGAAAGGCAGGCTTGATAAGCATCCTTTCGGTGAAGACGATGGCTACCAGGCCGCCAACTTCATGGCAAAGATAGTCTGGCAGTCAGTCAATGAAGTCATCTTCAAGGCTGCGGAGGGTATGTCATACTTCAAGTCACTAGCCGACATCTGTTCAAAGGATGGCAAGCTGATGGCATGGACGACACCATTGAATTTCCCAGTCGTCCACCGTTACGACCAAATGGTTGGTAAGAAGATCAAGCTCTACCTCCATGACCGTGACACAGGCATACGCAAGCGCACTCAAGTCACTGTGCTTGAGAAGCGTGATGAGCACAGTGCTATAACGACGCCGGACAAGCGTAAGAACCGCAGCTCAGTCAGTCCTAACGTGATTCACTCGATGGATGCCTGCCACCTGCAGATGACAGTCCTTAACGCGGTCGATAACCACCGCATCAGGGACTTCTTCCTGATCCATGACAGTTTCGGCGTTATGCCGGCAGACTGTCCCAGAATGTTCAACGCGGTTCGTGAGAGCTTCGTTGAGCTGTACAGTGCTTCATGTCTGTACACGATGCTGGCTGACCAGGTGCGTCAATACCTCGACGATCCTGATGCAGCCATTTTCCCAGAGATCCCTGAGAAGGGTGACCTGGACCTTGATGAAGTATTGAGAAGCCAATACTGCTTCCTATAACCCTCTAGAAGAAACGGAGACCCCATGCACCTGCGAGAACGGGTGCTGGGGTTGGCTCGGCGTCACCTCAACAAGGGTGAGCCGATACCGGCTGATCTGCTAGCGCAAGCGGATAGCCTCGGCATCTTATTGTCTGAGCTAGAGCAGCCGACCAATCCCACCACCGAAGAGCTAGCTAAAAAGGAGAGAAAGCTATGGCAAACGCTCGAACGAATTACCTGACCACCAAAGGTCGGGCTGTCTATCCTTGGCTGACACAGCCAGACACCAAGTTTCACACTGAAGGCGTCTTCAAATGTGGACTGCGTGTCTCGACTGACGAAGCCAAAGAGATCATGGATGCCGCGTTGCTCCTGGCCAAAGAGGCCTTGGGCGCCAAAGCATCTCAGGCTCGTATGCCCTGGGAACAAGACCCAGAGACTGGTGAGGTCATCTTCAAGACCAAATCGAAATACAAGCCGAAATTCGTCGACAGCAAGGGCAACACCATCCCTGAAGCAGGCCTGCCACGTATGTATGGCGGCAGCATCCTGAAACTGAAAGGATCGATGACGCCTTATGACACCGGATCAAACGCCGGCGTCACCATGAACCTCACAGCGGTCCAGGTAATCGAGCCAGTTGAGAACCTCGAGGACACAGAGGGCTTTGCTGCAGTCGAAGATGGTTTCGTCGTCAGTAACCCTGAGAGCTTTGAGCCAACCAACAACGCCTCGAGTAGCGATGCGGAGTTCAACGCGGACTTCTAAGTCTCGCGGTATCAAACACGGCTATAGGTCTGGCCTGGAAGACAGGACAGCTAAGCAGCTCAGTGACGCCGGTAAGCCGGTTATCTACGAGCAAGAGAAGATAGCATTCACATGGCCAGCCAGGCCAACGACCTACAGACCGGACTTCAAGATCGTCACCTCTTCAGGTGGCTTTTTTTATGTCGAAACCAAAGGCAGGTTCACGGTCCAAGACCGACAAAAGCACCTGCTGATCCGTGAGCAACAACCAGAGCTCGACATCCGGTTCGTCTTCAGTAATCAAAACGCAAAGCTATACAAAGGATCGCCCACAACCTACGCGATGTGGTGCGACAAGCATGGCTTTGTCTACGCACACAAGACGATACCGGATGCATGGCTCTCTGAATGACTTAAGGGAGACATTCATCATGCAAGAAACTAAGGAGAGCACCTTTGTTTCACACGTCCCATGCCCCGAATGTGGGAGCTCGGATAACGCAGCGGAGTACGACGATGGGCACACGTACTGCTTCAAATGCCAGCTCTACACGCCGGCGCCCCAATCCGATAGCGAAGGCTCTACGCAGCCACAAGCCATCAAGAGTGCCAAGCAAGCGGACTTACTCCAGGGCACGTATCAAGCGATTAAAGCTAGAGGACTGACCGAAGAGAGCTGCCGCAAGTTTGGCTACCAGGTCGCCCACAACGGATATGAAAGCGTACAGGTCGCAAACTACCGCAACCACGGCGGCCAGGTGATAGCGCAAAAGGTACGCAACAAGGACAAGAAGTTTACGATCTTAGGTGATGGCAAAAGGATGCCCTTCTTTGGCCAGCACCTTTGGAGCACCGGCAAAAAGCTGGTGATCTGCGAAGGCGAGGTCGACACGATCACCGTCTCGCAGTTACAGAACCACCGCTGGGCGACAGTTGGTCTCCCTAACGGCTCGAGCTCAGCGGTGCGTTCTATCAAGGAGAACTGGGACTACCTCGAAGGTTTCGAGGAAATTGTCATCATGTTCGATATGGATGAGCCTGGTCAGTCGGCTGCGATCAAGGTCGCAGAGGTGCTACCGGCTGGTAAAGCCAGGCTTGCCTACCTGCCGCTCAAAGACGCCAACGAGTGTCTGATGCAGGGCCAATCGGCAGCCGTCGTGACTGCCATACACCAGGCTCGTGAATACAGGCCTGATGGCATTGTCGCGGCTTCCGATCTCAGAGATACCGTCAGTGTGGTCGATGCTGCCTCGGCCATCACGTATCCCTATGACCGCCTGCAGGCGATTACCAAAGGCCTGAGGCGAGGGGAGCTGGTCACTGTAACGGCCGGATCTGGGACCGGTAAGAGCACCTTTGTCCGTGAGCTTTGTTACCACCTCCATCACGAGATAGGCGAACCCCTCGGCATGATGATGCTCGAGGAGAGCACCAAGCGTTCACTGCTTGGGTTGGTTGGGATCCATCTGTCACAGAACGTGACAGTCGACAGATCCGAAATAACCGACGAGGTGATCGAGCAGGCATTCGACGAGTTGTTTCCTCCCGACCGTCCTATGTACCTGTTCGATCACTTTGGCTCATCCGACCTCGATGTCATCTGTAACCGGATCCAGTACATGGTCCGCGCCCTGGGTGTCAGGTTCTGCATCATCGATCACATTTCGATCCTTGTGTCCGGACTTGCCACCAACGATGAGCGCAAGCTGATCGACATGGCCATGACCAGGCTGCGAACCCTAGTCCAGGAGCTGGACATCGGTCTCATCATTGTGTCGCACCTGCGCCGCCCTGAGGGCGACAAGGGCCACGAGGATGG
>Ga0208425_1000051_pt1 | contig 38710 bp, 72 predicted proteins | sample DEB08_DNA_4_FD_185496 | JGI IMG/M metagenome (GOLD analysis project Ga0208425, IMG submission 185496) | Aqueous microbial communities from the Delaware River and Bay under freshwater to marine salinity gradient to study organic matter... | ecosystem: Environmental > Aquatic > Marine > Coastal ...
TGTTAATTTTGTAATAGCCATTAGTTAATCTCCTTTAAGCTTTCCTTTGTAAAATTCTTAACTGAAACGAAGTGAAAGTTAAGCGATTGTATTTTTGTTATTGCCATCTTATGTATCTCCTAATCTTGTAAATGTAATTTGTGTTTCTGCTTGAGTTGAATTACCTCTTAATGTGGTCGTTCCTCCACCAACAGCATAAGAATAAAGACCTAGTTTGTGCGTTGTTGTGTCTGTTACATCAAAAATAAAATTTGAAACTCCAGTTATTAATTGATTAGAAGGACAATATTGATAAGCTGCTGTTCTTTGATTATAAGTTGAATTATCCGTTGTTGTCCAAATTTTTAAAGCTACGTCTTGTCCTGTAGTTGTTGTTATATCGTATATAACAGTTATTTGATAAATTCCTGTAGATGGAAAAGTAAAATATCCAGAACTATAACTCATTCCTGTTCCAATAAAACCAGATGTTGTAACAGATGATTGAACTAAATTAGCGGTATTGAGTAAAACATTAGATCCAGATATTGTTACATCAGCATTTAATATCCAAAAATCAGACATTGTAATTCCAGCAGAAATAGTTGAAAAACTATTATCTCCTCTTAGAAATGTTGTGCTGTCTTTTGTACCAGTAGCTGATAGCTGAGATAAACCAACAGAACCATTTGGAGGATTTACTGTTTGAACAGCTTTACCTAAAAACACACAGTACATATCATCTGATGCAGATGTAGCACTTGTTAAATTTAAATTTGTACCACTAGCAGTATATGCAGTTGTAGGTTCTTGTCTTACAAAGTTTATAAATAATGCAATTTCATTTTCGTTAGCTACAGGATTATCTAATGTGTAAGATGTAGTCGCACTTGTAGTGAAGTCTTGCTTAGCAAAACTTGTGTAACTTAATGCTGGTTGGTTTCCTATAAAAGGCATTTATTTCTCCTATGAACTAATTGCATCTACTGTTGATACCCAAACGTCTAATGATGAAGCTGTATCTGATATTACTTTTAAAACATCACCAGATTGAACTACAAACTTAGCTCCACCATCTAATACTTGTAATGATGAACCACTTGGTATTGGTGCATCTTTAACAAGATAGATGTCATTTGCACCATCATTGATATATACAGATGCTACAACAGCTGATGTTGTTACATTTGAAACTGATATACCTACAACAGTATCATAACTGTCTGCTGTAAATAAAGTTGCAGCAGATGTCCCTACATCGTTGCTTGTGTATCTTCTAAAATTTTGTGCCATTTTTATTACCTATTATTGTTGTTGTTAAAGAGCTATTGCCATTGCGATAGCAAATCCATTTGTTGCTGCGTTTAAATTTGTTAGATTACTTCCATCAACAGCTGGAAGTTGAGCTGATCCATTTAATTGAACTACGTTATTAGCAGAAGTTCCAACATCCTGTGTAGATGCAGTTCCTAGTCCTGTAATTTTAGTGTTTGCAATAGAATTAACTGCAAGGTTGATTGTACCTGATGAAGTAATTGGCGAACCAGTTACTGTAAATTCTGATGAGCCTGAATCTGCAACACCTACTGAAGTTACTGTTCCAACATTAGCTGGTGTAATTTGTGTGTAAGTTATATTGCTAGATCCTATTACTGCATCGCTATCTGTAGTACATAAAAATATTTTATTGTCATTTGCTGTACCTTGATTAACTACGATCATCTGGCCTGATAGTTCTGCAATAGTATCATGCTCAGGATCTCTTGATGCAGCACCACTTGATACTGCTAAGTATAGACCATTTTCTGTAGCATCAGTTTGATCTTTTACTAAAACTCTATCACCAGCTACAAGAGTAACACCATCAATGCTATCTCCAGCTTCTAAGCCATTCGTTAAATTTACATTTGCTGTAGTAGCAGCTTCTGCAATAACTCTAGTTCTTAATCCAGCAACCGCCTGGTCTACATAATTTTTAGTAGCCGCATCTGATGTAGATGATGGATCACCTAAACCAGTAACAGATCCACCAGATATAGAAACATTATTTGCATCTTGAGTTGCAATCGTTCCTAAACCTAAATTAGTTCTAGCTGTACTATCTGAAGTTAAATCTGATAAGTTATTTGCTTTAACAAGTTTAGCATCTAATTGAGTTTGTATTGCTGATGTTACACCATTTAGATAACCAAATTCTACATTTGCAACTGTACCATTATAAATTTTAGTAGCTTCAATAGCTGCACTAGCATTAATATCTGCATTAATAATAGTACCATCTAAAATTTTTGCTGAAGTAATATTTGAATCTGCAATCTTAGCAGTTGTTACTTGGCTATCTCCAATGTGAGCTGTGTCTATACTTCCATCAACATACTGATCTGAGTCCACAGAATTAGCAGCCATTTTAGCATTAGTAATTTGAGAATCAGCTATATGTACTGTATCTATAGATCCATCTACATATTGATCTGAATCAACTGAGTTAGCTGCCATCTTGGCATTTGTAATTTGTGAGTCTGCAATATGTTGAGTATCAATACTGCCATCTACATAATGCTCAGAATCTATACTGTCATCTGCAATCTTAGAACCATTTACAGCATCTGCACCAAGTTTGGCAGTTGTTACTGATCCATCCGCAAGAGTTGCAGTAGCAACCACACCCTCAGGTATAGAATTATTAGTTGCTGATAATGCTGCAACATAAACATTAGATATTGCTTCGTTAGATAAGTTACCGCTATCCCAAGTTACATTTACTGTTGTGTCTGTTGAAAATGATGAGCTTGAGATTGTACCATAGATAGTACCAGGAGTAGTTGCTGTAACTTTAATTCTTCTGTTTGCATGGTAAATAGAAGTTACATCTGCACCAGCAATTGTAAAAGAAGTTGATGAAGCATAGCTTGCAGTGTAAGCACCATCGCCATCACCATATTCAATCCATTGTGCATCGTTAAACCAATCTCTAGTATTTTTCATTAATGCTCTAATAGCATTGTTTAAATTACTAGGTAGCATCCCCTCATCTACATCAATAGAATTTAATGTAGTGTTGCTTGCTTGTGTAGTTGAGTAATCTTTAATATTTGTTGGCATATAACTCCTAATTCATAAACCAAGAAAAAGCTTTATCGCTTTCACTATTATTTTTATTAATTAAATTATTTACAGCTTCTTCCACTTGTCTTTGAAAGAACTCTTGAGTTTCAATTGAATACCTTATGTTATCTATATCCACTTTATCACTCATTACCTAGAGCCTCCTTGACTAGCAGTTAAGTCTATTCCTTGAGCATGAGTCCAAATACTCTCTGCTGGTATTTTTACACTTGCTCTAAAATATCTTCCTGATTGTCTTACTGGTGCTATACCAGTTGTATTTATTGTACTTGAAGAAGAACTTGTAACTGCATCTGCAAGTTTATCTCTAGTTTTAATTACAACATTTGATGAAGCATCAACTAAGGGTCTAACTCCTGTTATGTTTGCTCTAAGGCCAGGAAATAATTCTGTTTCTTTTGTTTCTAATTCTGCTTCTAAAGCTTTTCCAGAAAATATAGCTGCCTTAAAGTTTTCATCAATTGCACCTAAGTATAACTGTCCACTTGTCCAGTAAGCACTGTCTAGTGATATATTTATATCATCTAAATTTTCTGAAATAATATCCATCAGTTCTACAGTATTAACCACCATAAACTGTTTAAATATTTGTGAAGCTTTTACATTAGCTACTGACCATTTTTGCGTTACATAATTATAAATTAATATTTTATCGCAAATACCAGTAGTGTTAGGATTATTTTTACTTGGATATAACCATAACGCTAAAGTATTAAATGGATCTACCGCAGCTGTAATTCTATCTGTGTAAGCTTTGTTTAAATCACTATCAAAAAATCTATTAACTTTTTCTGCACCAATCGGTAAAACCTGGTCGCCATTAATTTGAAAAAAACCATCTTCGGCATAGAAAAATATTTGTCTGTTGTCCTGGCAAACTGTTTGTCCATAAACAGCTCCTCTGTTTGGTGATATAACTGAAAATCTAAAAATTACATTACCACCGACAAAGTCCATTCTAATTATTTGATTTTGCCTAAATACATAACCAACCTCACCAGAAGTTATGGCAACAATCTGTCCACCAGAACCAGGTAAGTCTTGTGTATCACTAGATTTAACTCCAGCTTCCCAAGTTGATATGTCATTCAAACCTGACCAAGCAACTCTGTTTTTTGCATTTTCAATGTTACCAGTTACTAAAAAATCCCTAACAACACCACTTACTCTAAATTTAGATGGTACTGTACCTGAGCCACTACTTGTAACTAAGCTTTGCAAAGTTGCAAAATTAGTTGATGTACCCATTAAATAATACATTGGAGGATTAACTCCATTACTTGCAATTACATATTGGCCAAACTGAGTAAATGTAAAAAAATCTGTATCGCCACCACTAACTGTGCAGCTACCTTTAACACTTGTAAATGTACCAGATGTTAATTTGTAAATATTGTCTTTTGTACCAACAAAAGTAAATACTGTGTTTGTGTTATCTCTAAAACTACCAGCACCTTTAGCATTTTGTGTTACATTAGATGCACCACTATAAGCAACTAAACCTTTAACTGGTTTGTAACTTGATTGTGCATGATACACATTGGTTGCTACTGTAGCACCAGGATTAAGATGATCTGGTTGATCAGGTAGCCATTCTCCAAAAGGTAATTGCATAATTAAGCCGAATTAGTTGTTGATGTATAATTTTCTTTAAATGGTGAAGCGATTGTATCTTCACTTCTTATTTGTAGAGGTGATCCACTAAATTGATCTTCCCTATCATTTAATTCTAGTCGTTCAAGAGCTGTAGCGTACATCTGTTGCCAAGTTTGAACTTGTTGCGGATTGTAGCCACCTAAAAAATTAGCAGCATGAAATAATGAGCCATATAAATATATAGCTGGGTGATCTGTTAAAATAAAATTTGTAGCATTAGTTGATGATAGTGCATCAAACTTTTTATAATAATTTAAGTAACCTGAGTAACTACTATCAGGCTTTGGTGTAAATCTAAATGTATCACCTAAAATTGTATAAGCTTGTGGTATGCCGGTAACAGAAGTACCTTTTACTTGATCCATTTGTGATGGAGTCATGTAACGTAAAGGATATTTCGTACTACCACTTAAAATGTAAAAATCTCTTACTTGTAAAAAGCCTGTAGGTATAGACTCAGTTTCACTATCAATTGTAATAGTGCTTTGAGCTATCATTTTTCTAACTCTTAACTTAGAGTTAAAATCAGCTTCTGTTAAAACTATAAAATCATCTGCTATCTCATCAGTTAAATCTGATCTGTTTAACCAGTTAGCTATAGATGCTTTAAGTGTTGTGTAGTTAGTTAATGCCATTAAAAATTACCTGGTGCAGTTCTAAAATATCTATAATCAGAACTATTTAATTTTTCTTTTAAAATTTTAGTTTGAACATCTTTTGGTAAAGCAAACCAATTACCTTTGTTTTGATCACCATTATATTCTTTTGCCCAAATCTCTAAAATGATTGTAGGAATAGAAGCTATTCTTTTTAATCCTTTATCAGGTGAGTAACCATCATTTTGATTATATAATTTTTTATTGTGTTCTAAAATTGGTTTATGATCAATTTTTCTTTCCTGGACAACACCCTTTTCTGTTCCATAAAAAGTTTCTGTAACTAAACCATTTTTTTCAACAATCTTACTCATCGGCCACCACCTTTATATCTAGTTTGTTTCTTTTGCCTTTTCTCCGATTTGGATTGAGATTTTTTGTGCTTTCCTAATTTAGGAGGCTTATCTCTTGGAACGAAATGAACAAATTTTTGTTTTGCCACTAGCTTAATTCAGAAATAGAAACATTTGCTGAACCTATAGCTGCAACTTTTTCACCTGGATTAACCTTAAATATTTCTGGTTGATCTGCCGGTATAAAGATACTGCTAGAAGTAGCTGTAGGACTTGAACCGAACAAAATATGACAATCTGCGTCTGCACATATTCTTACATATAAAGTATATGCACCAAAAGCACTTGAGGCACTTGATGTACCACTTGATGCTAACATTTGTACTGTTGTTGGTCTTAAACCATAATTAAAAGCCATCTTATTTACTCCTTATTTTCTTTTCTTCATTTTAGATTTGACAATCTTTGCTTGAAGCTTTTTTGGTAAAGTTTTTTGCTTAGCAGTAAGAACTGCTTTGCCTTTCATTTTACCTTTCATTAATATTTTCTCATTTTTACTTTTTTGCCCATTTTCTTCGCAGCTTTTTTTGCAGCAGCTTTACCTTTTTTTGTATAAGCAAATTTCTTTTTTCCCACCATTGGCATAGTCGTTTCTCCTAAAAAATTTTTGTTGTGTACTTGGGGGAAGTACCGGCTAGGCAAGATCCCCCAAATTCTGTTATCTTCTAACTACAAATGTAACTAAAAGTTTTTGTGCTCCAGTTGATGCACCATCTGTAATCATTTCAATAGTTCCATCTTCTGATACTGAGTTTGCAGCTGTAGGCTCTGATGTATCTACATCACCAGCAGCTGAACCAGATTGAGCTACAGTAATTGCTGAGCTAGTCATAGCAGTTCCACCAATTTCAAAAGTGATAGCTGCATCAGAACCAGAAATAGCACCTTGTAGAGCAGTTATAATTTTAATAACTCTACCGCCATCTGGTACTGCAACAAAAGTAGAAGATGCAGTTGATATATCTTCTATTTCAGCAGTTAAAAAGTAATCGTTTAAAGTTCTCATGATTTATTCCTATTTATTTGCTTCGTTCCGCCATTGATTGACTTCAAAGACCAAACAAAATGTTAATGATAAGTAGAGGGGATTGCTCCCCTCCACATTAATTTAAGATTATGATGTTGTTAAATCAAATACACCACCACTTGCTTTTTCGTTTTTAGAAACAAGTGTGTATTCTGCTAACAATGCCTGTTTAGTTGCGTCACCAGTCTTAGCAAGATCCATAAGTTGGAAATCTCTTAAGAAAGCAACACCCCACATATCAGGTTGTATCACATAAGCTGATCTGCTTCTTGAGAATCTGTTAGGTACAACAGTCATTGCACCAAAGTCAGACTCATATACATCAACAGCAGCAACTAATCTTTTGTTTTCAGCTGGGTCAAATCTAGTTGATCCACCAGTAAAACCAGATAGCACTTGCTTATTGAAAGAGCCAAGCATGATCATAGATGGATCTCCACCCTCATCCCAACACTGCTTAATTACGTCTTTAAGCTGTGCTTCAGTGAAAGCTCTTTGAGTTCCATCAGTTCTAGCGTTAGTTCCAGAAGTTGTTGGATCTGCACCAGAACCACCGCCTTTTGATGTGTTAGTTTTAATCCAAGATTCTAAACCAGCTAATCTTCTAGGTGTAGAGTCGTCACCAGTTACTGGTGCTTGGTTAGCAGTTAGCGATGTTTCCATATCTCTTTTTAGCTCTTTAGAAGCTTTAGAGATTTGGTAAGCTAACTCATTGTTTCTACCAGCTTTAGATACTGAATCTAAAGTACCAGAAACGATCACAGATTTTCTTGAAATTTGTGTTCTGTTTCCAAGTCTAGTAGTAGCAGATGGAGCAGCGAAAGAAATTTCGTCACCCTCAATCTGATAGTTGTTAGATGCAGCCGCAGCTAAAGCATCTGTTTGCCACTCATGAAAAATTGCGTTTGCGTTTGATTTCGCAATACCTGACATGAATGGAGTGTCAGTTGGAGAGATTGAATAGATAATATCTGATAAATCTTCTCTTTCACCAACTGCATCATATGTACTGTAAGTATTTGTTACCTGAGCCATAATGTTCTCCTGTTGTTGAGTTATTTTTTGTTAATCATATCTAAGAAGATGCTAGTAGCGTCTTTAACGCTTCCAGATTTTCTTAGTCGGCTCAACTTTTCTTTTCTAGCTTTAGAACTAATTTCAGATTTGCTTTGTTTCACTCCAGAAGTAAAAACTTTGCCAGGCTTTGTAATTTTTTTAGCAATATTTGGTTTTGCTTTTTGTAAATTACGATATTTCATGGCATCGTTCACCAACATTACTATTCTATGGTCATAAACTTGTGCTACTTCTGTGTCGTTAAACCCATAAGCATTTAAAGTTGATTTCATAGAAGTTTTAAGCTGACTTGCTTTGTCAGGATCACTAAATTCTGGCATTTTAGATACCAATTTAGTTTGTTGATCCTTTAAAAACATATCAAACTGTCTTTTTTGCTCAGATTGGTTTTTGGCCATTGCAGAATTTATTTTTTCTTGCTTTTTTCTTAGCCTATGTTCAATCCTAGCAGCTTCTGTTGGATCTTCTTCGTACAACTTCTCTAAATCAGCAGAATTTATCTCTTGATTGAGTTGTTGTTGTGCAACTGACAGCATCTGATTAGCTTCGTTAAGCTTTGCAGAATAGTCTTGCCTTTGCTTTTCAGACTCAGACATAAATTGTTTCTTTTCATAAGAAAGTTCTTCTGTCTTTCGTCTATAATCAGCATCTCTTGAGTAACCATTTCTCAACTCATCAAGGGTAACATCGTATTCTTGACCAGCAACTTTAACTTTGTAAAGTTGATCTTCGGTGGAATCCTGTTTCTCTTGAGTCTCAATTTGTTCTTCGTCTTGAGATACTTCTTCGGTTGCTTCTTCTTGCGATTCAGCTTCCATGTTTTCCTGTTCCTCAGGTTGATCTTCTGTAGAAGATTCCTGTTGTGTAGGCTCAGGAGAATTTTGTTGTTCTTCTGTTTGTTGTTGTTCTGGTTTTGCCTCTTGTTTGGGGTCTAACAAACCAGTTATTGCTTTTGTTGCTTTTGTTATGTCAGTTTCAGCTTCCGCAAGCGGATTAGCATAATTGTCTGCCATTGTGTTCTCCTTTAAGTTAAGCTCCTGTTGTGCAAGGTTGGCTTATCCTAAACTTGAGTGTTTAGAATTTTTGATTTTTGATTGATTTACGATAATCCTCTAACTGTTTTGTAGCTAGCTTTCCTGTATCAATCATTTCTAATAAATTTTGTTCTACTTTGCCTACTACATTGTAAGCTAACCAAAGTTTCTCTCTGGCCTCAGTTTCCTTTGCACCAGTATTAAATAAACTATCTGCGTAAAGTTTTTTTAATTTATCAAAACTTTCTTGTAATAAAGGGTTGTCAAAAAGCTGTTTAGCTTTGTTCGCCTGGCTCACTTCCTTTTGGAGCTTGCCCACCTGATCCTTGTCCATATAATTGTCTTATCTGATCTTGTACTTGTTGCGATTGCTCTGCTGCTTTTCTAAAATCGTTTGTGCTTTCAGCAACTAACATTTTATTTAAATCAGCGTCTGCCTTTATTTGTTGTGAGTCTAATTGAGCATTGTATTTAAGTTCTAGCTCTTTTAGTTTAATTTCATTTTCGTAAAGAATTTCTGCGTTTTGTGATTTAACTTTTTTCAGTTCTATTTCTAGTTCAGCAATCTTACGCTGTTCTTCACTTGCAATTCTTCTAAACTCAATTTTTTCAATTGGTGTTAATGGTGGCTCAGGTGGAGGTGTAACCATACCTTTACCCATTTCAGGATTTACAAAGTAATTCTCAACATTTTTCAGGCCAGCATTTTCAATAATTTTTGCTAAACTATTATAAATATTTTTAAGACTAACCATTGGGTATTCTCTATTGCCTTGCAATTGGAACGCCTGGAGTTGTCTTTCTAAAATATTATTTAGCATCATTATTTGTTGTTCTTTAGAACCTGATCCTAAACCAACAGTAATACTAATATTAAATCTGTTTCTCCACTCAGTAGGTTTTACTGGAATGAACTGATTATTTAATTCTACAATTCTTTCTTTGTCTTGGTACTTACAAGTTAGTTCAAAGATACGTCTAAATAAATCTTTGATACCAGTTTCTGCAAACACTCTAGCAATTAACTCCATACGCATTTGCGATTGAGTCATAATTGCATTTACGCCAGTTGCAGTTTTATTCAAGCTATCTGCATCTAAGCCTTGATTATATCTTGTAATACCAGTTCTAGTTTCCCTTACAGTATCTAAGTATTCTAATAATGGGAAAGCTTGTTGCGATATAGTTTGCGATTGCATTGGCAACATAACTTGTGATGGTGGTTGTTTAGTTCTAACTACACCGCCTGGTCTTGAAGTAAGTAAATCATCTAGATTTACCATACCATCCATTATTGCAACTCTGTTGTTGTTAGTTAAATACATATTGTCTAACAACTGTCGCATTACTGTAGATTTAACTAGCTGCACATCTTCTACTAACTCTGCAACTGATCTACCATAAAATCTATGTGGCATTGGAATAGGTGTTAGTGAACAGAATGGAATATTATCGCAACTTTCATTGGATAAAATTTCATAACCACTTTCACCGGCAACAATAACTTTTCTAAGTTCTGCAACGCCATCGCCATCAATATCACATCTTACATAGCACTCATAAATTTCGATCTCAGCTGTCGAATTATCTGGTGCATTGTCAAATGGTGCTTGGTCTATATCTGAGTATCTTGTTAATCTTTCGTTATTTAAAATTATGTTATTTGTAGTTGGTAGGTTTTCTACTACCTCTTTATCAAATCCCATTTCAATTAAATCGGATCTAGTTTTAGATACTCTGTGTGCTACAAAGTTTGCTGACTCAATAGATTTTGCAGTTCTTTGTATTAAAAATTCTTCTGGTGGAACATTTTCTATTTTAACTTTACCACCTCTTGATGTTCGTTTAATAACGCAGTTGTGAAGCATAGGTGTAGGCTCATCTGCAACTAACTTACCTTGCTTAGTTGCCTCTACTAATAATAAGTCCATAGCAGCTTTCATCTTCTCATCAACAAAAGACTCTTCTTCAACTACTGTAACATTTTCATCGTCAAGCAATAATTGATATTCTTGATCGTTTAAATTCTCATAAGTTTCTTGTTCAACACTACTACTGTCATCCCAATAAACTTTTACAATTCCATTTTTTTCTAAAAGTGCATCCTTGAACCAGGTATATAAAATTGAAAAACCAGGATTATCTTTATTAAAAATATAATTAATATAATTTGTAGCTTGTTCTGCTAAAGGTACATCTTCACTTTTAACCGGCTCACATTTAACTACTTGATCTGATGCTGTAAAAATTCTAAGCAAGTTAGGTAATATTGTTTCAATTGTGTCTGCAACATCTGTACTCACAACCTGGCTACGACCATCTATCTCAGTACCAAGTTTCTCCCCCATATAATATTCCATAGATTTTTTTCTTTGTGAAGTAAGGTTACTTCCCATAAAACCTATAGAGTTATTTATTTCTGAGTTAATGATTGCTCTTAACTGTTCGTTTGTAACTTTGTCTGCCATATTAAACTATATAATTTGTGTTAATTGGAACTTGATTAGTCCAATCTGAAATTTCAGCACCCTGTCCTATTATGCCAGTCCTAAAACTATCGGCACAATGCGATGCGTAATTGTGCATGGGTTTATTTTTAAAGCATTGGTTTTTATCATCCCACCTTTTTTGGTAGGCTTTTAAATACTCAATTCCTGTTTTGCATTTTTCTTTATCAAACCAACAATTCGGCAATGCTTTTCGTACTGCTTCAATTCCATCTTCAATTGACAGCTTTGGAGCTACTTCGCCAGCTATTCCTAATTCTAATAAACTTTCTAATCTTGATTTACCAAAATTACCTATTTCCCTTACTTGAACATCATGGGGAAATACATGAGTAGAATATTCATAATCTTTTTCATTTAGAACATCTGAATAATGATCCAAACCATAACCACTATTTTCATAGTAATCTATTAATCTTATTTCACCTTTGTACTTTTGCACAAACCAAATAGCTGTTGAATCGTTAAGACCCAAATCCCACCAGGTTTCTACTTCTAGGTTATCATCGTAAGGCACATCGGTAATTCTACCATCTTTTGCTAGACCCTCTATGATAGCACCATAATAAGAACCAGTAATCGCAGCATTGAAACTTACTTCAAATTCTTGGTTGTACAAATCTTTAGACATTACAGCTTTAGCTGCATCTAACTCATCTTGGTCTAAAATTTTTGTATCGCTTGCTTTAAATTTACAAGCATACCAATCTTTGTTTTCTTTTGCTTGTTCGTATAATTCAAAAAAATAATTTCTGCCTTTTGGTGTTCCTATAAACACACACCATCCTTTTCGGTCTGCCAAAGCTGGTCTTATGACTTCTGGAAATATGGTAGGCTTAATACTTTGGGTTTCATCAAACACACATCCATCTAAGAAAATTCCTCTTAAAGATTGATCGTTCTCAGCCCCTAATATTGTTATCCTTGCACCATTTGGTAAATCGCACCTAAGCTCACTTTCGTTGAATTTAGTGCCAGGTATTTTACCAGCGTATGTTTTTATGTAATCCCAAGCGGTGGCCTTTCCCTGTTTGAATGTGGGCGATAGAAACGCATATCTGGGGTTAGGCAAGGGATTTGTTAAAGCTGCTTTCAGCATATGATTTATGGTCATTACTGTTTTGCCAGCTCTACGATGCAGCACTAAAACACTAAATCGGTGCTTATCAATTTTCTTGTGCAAAAAATTTTGTAATTCTCTTGGTTTGTATGGAATGACTATGTTTGCCATTTTAAAACAAAACCCCCCTTAGTGTACTGTGACACCTCTAGGTACATTTAATAATTGTTCTATTCCAAGATCATCCATGATGTGATGTGAAAAATATCTGCACTCAGTTAAATCATTGAAACCGCCAAAGTGTACTACAACGCTATTGGTAGACTCCATAATGTAGATAACTGCTGAATATCCTTGTTTGCCATCTTCGTAGTCGAACATATTAAAAACCCTTGTTTATTTGTGTGTAACATCCCTAATTTTTTTTTTAGTTACCGATATAGCTTTGGGGTATGGCTTCGTTCAAAACCCCCCAAAATCTAGGTTTAGAACTAAAAACTGATTAGTAATCAATTGGTTTAGTCTATTAACCTTGATAAATAATAATTTTATTATGCCGGTATAGTTTTGGTATAGCTTAGCTCTAATATTTTCTGTAGTTTAGAATAATTCTAGAACAAAATGTGAACATTTAAACCTTAGCTATAAGGTTCGGTGTGCTAGTTTTATCTGCAACTCACATAATATTAAACTATTACCAGTAAAATCAATAACTTTTACTTATCCCACTTAACAACTAATGGAGTATTTTTATCAAAATTTAATGTAGTTGCATCCCTTTTAGCATAGTATTTGGGTGCAATTCGTTCAGATTTCCACTTACTTAGATCAACAAATGACTTAATTAAATGTGTTTGTCCTAAATCTGTCTTTTCTTTAAACTTACTGTTCTCAATACTTTCGTTAAGTAAATCTTGTGCATCAGATAATAAATATTCAATACCATCTGTTTTAGCATCTTCGTATTGCTGCCTAAGCTCAGGATCTTTTCTCATCCATGATCTAAAGGTTTCCCAACATGGTCTATCTTTAGCTTTATTTATTGGTGTAAGACAGCTTCTGATACTTTTGCCTACAGCAAGCTCAGATAGTATTTCTTTGATCAAAGTCTTGTTGTATTTAGTTTTATTGGCCATTTTATTAATCTATTTCTGGTTGTAATACTGTTAGCGATAGTGTTTAATAGTGTTATCAACTGATTCTAACGAATCAAAGGAGAGAAATATGTTTAATAAAAATAAAATACTAACTACTCCAATTGTTATGTTTAGAGTTCCTATTCTTAAATACTACAAGAACAAGGATAAGTTCAAATCAGCATTAAACAATAGGAAAGAGTTAAAAAAGCTTAAATTAAAAGACTTTAAGCCTATCGAACATTAATAATCATAGTGGGGTGTAACCTAAGAGAGAGAGAAAGAAAGAAAGGACTGACCACCCCACAATATGATTCAAACTAAAAAAAAAGGTTTTATAAAAAACACTTATTTCAAGTATAATTTTTTTTTCTTACTTATTTGATAACTTGTCAAATACTTTACAAATATTTTGTTAAGTTCTTATTAGCTTGTACACAAGCATCAACCAATGCTCTGTGATATTGGTATCTAATCTTTTCATGGCTATCACCAATATAAAATCTTTTAAGCTGCCTAAAGGATCTGTAAGGAAAATGTCTTAGATACATCAGTTCTCTGTGATCCTTTTTAATATCAATCAACAAGAGAAGTACGAATTCATAGATTGATAATTGTTTTGATGTTGGAACTATCTTGAGTCTAGCAGTAGAGGTTGCCGAATCCTTGTAAGTATTTTTATCTGGTGCTACATCTAACATTTGAAAGTTAGTAGTACATACTGGTTTCTTTACTCCAGGTGATATTCTATCTACAAATGCTGCAATACTTAAAAATCTATCTAATTCATCTGTAGTTAATCTAGCTGTAATCATTGTTTGTAAATATCCTCTATGTATTGGTTGAATCTATCTTTACTGAGTGATTTTTGTTTATTTTTTATTTCCTTATTAAGATCATGTTGTTTTCTGTTCTTAATTCTTGATTGTTTAGCTTGTGAGTAGAAATAGTTAGTATTTTTAACTATTTTATTTAATTGTTTCTGGATTATCTTAGGATCTACATACTTAGTCATTACTAACCCTATAGATATGAGTATATAGTTCTATATTAAGATATGTTTTTGATACACCCAAATGAAGTTTTTGATACACCCAACTATTTCCTGTTATTAACTATGTGAATAACTTTTGGATTATTCATGGCATAGTTCTTTTGTTGTTTATTCTTAGCTAAAGTAATTTTTCTTCGCTTATTTAGATTGTGTTGTATATAATCTTGCATTAATTTTTTCTCAAAAACATAATGGTTTGTGCCATTGTTAATTTGTTTTCTAGCAAGCATCCCAAACAACTGTAGTCGGTCAAGGCACTTAGTAAGTGTTCTCCTGGTTTTAATACCAGTTCTTAACATCAGGTATTTGTGCGATATTCGGCAACCATTGGGTGCAAACTCAAAGGATTTGCAAATGACATAGATTAGCTTTTCATGGCTATTTAAGTTTCTGTTGTTAATTAAATCTTTGTCAAATTTTTCAAAATATTTCATACTTCGTTACCCCAACAATCCCATCCATCAACTTTCTGTCTGGCAAAGAGTTCAATTCTAGGTAAATCACCACAAAGCTGTACGATTCTATCCCTTACACAATCAGGCTTTCTGCTGTGTTCTCTAATTTTATCAAGCACTACCTGGTGGACAGATGATGATATTCTTTTTGGCTTACCTTTTGTGGCCAGCAAACAAATCTCATTATTGGATCTTGTATAATAACCCATTCCCCAAAATAAACTGTCAGCTTTTTTATTTTTTTTTATCCAACTAAAACCACAAGTTTTATATGTAAATCCCCATCGTTTTATGGTTTCTAAACCCTCTAATAAATTTGGATATGTTACCCAAATAAATAAAATACAATTATCGTCTGCAATTTCATTTACAGGCATTTTATAAATATCCTCAGCTGACATGAGATCATAATGATCTGAAACTTTTCTTTGTGCTTTGTTGCTCCAAAAAGTAAAAGTCCAAGCTGGATCTGCATAAATAATATTGTATTTTTTGTTTGGCAGCTTAATCATCCTCACCACCTTTACCTATTTCCTCTAATGGTATTTGTAATATTTCAGATGAATAATGATCTGGGCAATAATGCTTATTGTTTTCTGTTAGCATAGCTGGTGTATCACAATCTTTCATGCAACACTTCTTTGCCGGATCACCATACATATCTAGTTCCATTCATTTATTTCTTCTTCTGCTTTAATAATGGCTTTGCCAATTTCTGTGATGATGGGAGGTACGATTGAATTTCCAAGTGCTTTAATTCTGTTGGCTCTATCTGTGTCCAATTCTGTTGAAATCCCATGAGGAATTCCAAAAAGTTCGGATTCAGTTTCCCACCAGGTTTGTTGTTTTTTAATATCTGTCTGGCACAACTGTTTTGTGAGTTCTTGCCCATTTTCCAAGTTGTGTTGTAGCTCATATCCTTGTGATCTGATGCTCTGGGTGTTGGATAATTCCATTTGATTACTGGTTGTTCTGAGTTGTAATCTTTGATTGCTGTTAAAATATTTATTTGATGTTTCTTCTCCCTTAAATTTTTCTGACTTCTTGCACCCCTTGCTGAATCCCAAGCATTTGGTGTTGGCAGCAACGATCCAGATTCTACTTCTTTTGTGCCATGCTCCTTGCGAACTAGCTGAAATATTAAAAGTTTGGACTTCGAAACCTTGAGATTCCAAATCATTGTAAATTCCTTGCAAGATTTCTCCATTTGAGATGTTAGTAAGGTTTTGGACATTTTCGCCAATAATCCATCTGGGTTTAACCTCTTTAATGACTCTAAACATTTCATCCCAGAGGTATCGTTCATCATCTTTTCCTTTTTGCTTACCGGCAATACTGAAACTTTGACAGGGAAAACCTCCGACCAACACATCTGCTTTAATTTTTCTGGCATCTAATTTTTTAATATCCTCATGTATTGGTATGTTTGGCCAATGCTTATGCAAAACCTTTTGGCAAAACTTGTCTTGCTCACAAAAGGCAACTGTTTTGAATTTATTAGTTGACTCAAGACCAATACTAAAACCACCAATACCGCTGAATAAATCAAGTACACTTAATTCCATGCTCCATCTTTCAAAAATTTAATTGGTGTTAATTTTTCTAATCCTAATGAGTGAACTTTTGGTCGGTCAGTAATACCAAAGTCAGTTAAAAATCTGTCAGTACCTAAAACATGGGTACTATTAACAAAGCCATGAATTTCAAAAATAGGTGCTTTATCAATAACTAAAATGTAAATTTCGTTTGGCTTACTACCTTTGGGTCTAATAATTAAACTATTATGTTTTTTAGGTAACTGCGATCTAACTTGTAAATGTATGTCATGAAATATTATGTCAGGGTTAGAGCCATGATTTACATGAAAATTAAATTGTGTATCTAAATATCTGCAAACTGCAAGCTCTGCACAAGCACCACTAATTGATTTTGCTATCTGGTCATTAACTGTGCCTTTATAGTTATGACCCCAATCTTGTTTTAGTCTTAATGACTCAAATACTCTTAGCAACCCAGTTTGTGAAGCTGCCATAATATCGTATAAATCTAATTTAACTTCTATCATAATTAATTTGGTATTTTTTCTAAATGTAAATGATGTGATTTAATTTTATCCAATTCTCTATCTGACAGTTCTGGATTTAATTTTTCACAAAATGCTAAGATTAAACTTCTCATTTCAGAGTTGCTTAACAAATCAAATCCTGCCATTTCAAAAATTTGGTTGTATTCTTTAGGGGTAAAATTAATTTCTTCTAAATCTTTTATTTTTTCTTTTATTTCTTTGTATTTTTTTAAATTAATATCAAATTCCACAATAACCCTCACACTCATTATTAAATAAATCTAGTTGATCAGTTTTTGGATCAAAATCTATTTCATCAATTGGTTTGCAACTGTTGTGTAAATACAGCTCATCTTTTAAAGTTGCCGAACCTTTATTTTTTTCCTTAAATCTTTCTTGTGTTCTTATTGCTTTATCCAATGCAACAACTTCATCCCACTCTCTACTATTATTTTTTATTTCAAGCCATTCTTTTGCAGAATGAAATGGGCAAAAAGTACAAGCTGATCTTGGTGGTTTAGGATAATTATTTTTTTCCATCCATGTTAAACAATGTGCTCTCCTAAAATCTTTATCTATTAATGGGTAAATATTTTTAATATATTTAATTGGGTTGATTTTCATTCTTTGAACTTCATCTTTAGATATGCCCATTAACAGTTCAACTTGAGTACCCTCTTTTCTTCTTTCACCTTTTTTTAAACCAAGTAATTCTCTTATTTTTTGTAATACAGGTTTTATCTTGTAATCTGCTGTGCATTGTCTGCGAAGCATACCTTTTTTTCCTGTTTCTAAATTTTTGGTGTAAAATGGTGCTGTAAAAGCTTTAAATTCACCTTTAGAAGCATCTAATATATCTTGTTTTAAATCTCTGTAGCTAACAATATAAATTGGAAATTTAGTAATTTGTTTTTTTAAATAATTTAGCCAATCATAAACCGCTTTTGGCTCACCTTTTACATCTGCAAAAATAGCTGCACTGACGTTCTCAATTTCACCCTTTTGAATCATAAGTGCTAAAGTAGAACTTTGAACACCAGCACCTAAACTTAATATTCTTAATTTTTTCATAGCAACCAGTTACCCTCCTGGTCTTTGCAGTACGAAGCTACTATCTGTTTATTGTTGTAAATATAAAAACCCCAAAGCTGACCATTGCCATCTTCAAACTTTGGGTTGTCATACCAGGTTGCTTTGCTTTCATAAGCAGAATCACAATCTGTGTAATTTTCAATGTGTATTTTTTCGTAATGTAATCCTTGTTGTGTAAGTAAAACTAAAAACAAAAAGGCTTTCATTTGGCAGCACAACTTTTTATAAAAGTTATTAATTTAGGATTTTGTAAAAAAATTTTAGAAAACTCTGAGCCTATAAAACTTGCTACACCCTCCTCACCAAGATTTTTTAAACGAATCTCTGACTTGTGAGCTATCATGTGTGCAATTTCATGCAGTAAGGTGTCTAGCAAGGTGATATTTTTAATATCTTCTTGGATAGCTATGATTGATTTGTCTGTATCGTAGTAACCCCAGATATTGTCTTTTTTAGCGTCTTTCCTAGCTAATTTAACTATTTTTACCTTAAAATTACGATATTTAATCTCTTTCAGAATCATAACTAAGCTTTGTTATAAATAAAATTATATTATGTTGCAATTATTATTTGTTATAATATATCTATAACAACATGATAATAGACAATAATAATAGGAGGTGTTATGGTTATAGATATAATTAAGACTACATTAGACATGTTTCAAAAAGAAAAATTGGAAGAATTGTTAAAAATTCACAACGTATCAAGAGATCAAGTTTTAAGAGATACACTTGGTAAGAATGTTAGAGAGTTTAACAATTGGAAAGTTAAATGGTCTAGGCTTGTAAATAAAAAAGATAAAGACCCTAGTAATTTTGGTTTGTTAGAATTTTCAACACTTTTATCTAAATATTTTAACGCTAGAGGTAAAATTGATGAACCAATTATATCTAATACTTATTTTATAACTCCAGATTGTACTATTAATGGTGTTGGTGAATTACAAATAAATGGTCAAGTAAGAGTATGGTCTAAAAAAGAACAAAAAAAATTAAAAGTTATAGAAAAATGGAAAGGCTATAATTTTATAGTGTTAAGATTAGGCTCAACCAGAGGATCAGTTCGTTTTTTTAAACCATTAAAAATTATTGAAACTGAATCTTTATATTCCATGTCAATTATAAGAGAAAAGAAAACTAAAAAATTATTTGCTGGATTTTTAATACCTTTAAATAATGGTAATTATGATGTGGTTGATAAATCTACAATTACTGACCAAACTATATCTGTTATGGCTCAAAATATTCAAATTGATGCAGCTTCAAAGTTTATGGCAGCAAACTTCCCTAACAACAATCAATGGGTGTTATAGATAATTTATAATACTGTTGCAATTATCATATAATAACATTATAAGTTATTTATATGACGAATCACCCAAAAATATTAGGCGATTGTTACAAAAAATTTAACTTGGCACATACTAGTAAAAGCCAAAACACAATTCCTGACGATATAAGATTCAGAAATTACATTGTACTTACCCCAAAAGAAAAAGCTAACTTACCAAGTAATTGTTCTTTTACTGGCGGTACGATTGCACATGAAATAATTCAAAGAATTTTATGTAAAAATTTATCTTACCAACAAGCACTAGAGTCTGTGCAAGATAGAATAACTAATTACAAAAGTATTGATGAAAAAGATGATTTAAAATTTGGTCACATCATAGATAACATGGAAGATTTAGTTAATAACCATTTAGCTAACATTGATGAAGTAGGCAAACAAACCTGGCAAGATGAATTAGAATATACACATTGGGCAGATGGCATTAATACTTATTTTTTAATGTATGTAGATTTGGTTGGCCAAACAGAATTTTTTGATATTAAAAATGTATTCGGCACACTAACTAAAACTAAAAAAGGTTTTAGTTATTCCAAAAAAAAATGCCCTAAAGTTCCATACCATTCAGATTGTATGCAGCTTGCCTTGTACAGTAAGGAACTACCAAAACTTAAACCTTGCCTGACTTATGCAAGTGATAGCGATAGAGTTGTTTTTACACCTAGCAACTGTGTAGAACTTAGACCTGATAGCTTACAATATTATTATGAAGAATTAGTTCTTTACCAAAAGTGTTGGGAAACAAAATTAGAATTAGCTAATGGCGACCCTAAAGTTCTAGCAAAACTTTGCAAACCTGACTTATCAGAAATTAGAAAAGATGGCTTCTGGTGGAAAGGTTTAGATCCAGAAATTATTAAAAGATTTAGAGGTTATTATGAACTTTAAACAACTGATTGCACACTACGATTCATTGCCAAAAGATCAGCTAATACAAAAGCTAGTAGATAAAAATGCTTTGTTGCTAAAACAAGAAAACGAAATTGAAAGACTTGGCAAGGAGCTAAAAGATGTCAAGGAAATAGAACAAGATCACAAACAATTAAATGGCAACTTACAAAAAGAATTAGACAAACTAAGGGAGAGAAAATGAAAAATTTACAGGAAGCTATAGCTCAATTTAAAGCAAGTATTAAAAAAACAGATTATGAAAAAGTTAAAGGTAATAGAGATTATCTTGGTGTTGCTTACCGATTAAAATTTTGTAGAGAATTTTTTGGTGAAAGACTTCAAATACTTACTAAAAGTGTTGAGCTATCTAATGGCTCTCACAAATTTATAGCTGAAATTTTTATAGATAATAATTGTTTAGCAGTTGGTGAGTCTAAGCAAATGCACAATAAAGAAAAAGATTTTGAAAAAACACAAACTGTAGCTATTGGTAGAGGGTTAGCTTTTCTTGGGTTTATGGGTGATGAGATTGCTTCTAAAGAAGAAATGGATCAATTTTATAGAAATGATGAAACTATTACTGAACCAAAAGAAGAAAACAAACCATCAAAAAAAGTTTCAAAAAATATTACTCAGTTAGCTGATGATTGGATTGGTCAAATGCAAACTGTTGCAAAACATTCTAAGTCACAACTTTATTTCGAAAAAAATTTAACTCCTATTAAAGATAAATACAAAGATGATTTACTTTTAATAGCAGCTGACCCTATTGAACAGCTAAGGGTTGATACAGAATACAACAAACTAAAATCACAAATACAATCAAGAGGAACAAATGGCAGATAGTAAATACGATAATTCAGGTGCATTATGGAAAAGACAACCAAGAGATAATGATGATCCTGGTAAAAAATATCCACATTACACAGGCAACGTAACTATTAATGGAACTACTAAGTCAGCTTCGGCTTGGCTTAATACTGAAAAAGGTACTGATCCAGAAAAGGCTACTCAACCTGACATATCAATTAAATTAAACGACCCAATAAAGAAAGATTAACATGGAAAGTAAAAACCCTCCTCACTATCAAAAAGGAATACAAACTTGCGATGCCATTATGAGTCAAATGACTCCAGAAGAAAACATCGGCTTTTTGAGAGGATCAGCAATGAAATACTTATCTAGGTTTGGTGCTAAAGGAGGGCAAACACTAGAAAAGGCAATTATGGATTTAGAAAAATCTAATTGGTTTAACCAAAAGTTAATTAACTATTTAAAAAGTCTAGCAAGCGATGGCAATGATTTACGAACTACTAAAACCAACGTAACAAATTTATTTGAGGAAATTAAATGATACTTAAAAATGGAAATGGCAATGGCAATGGTCATATTTACCTAAGCCAAATAAAAAAAGATGTTCTTGATTTTATAAAGCACTTCATTGAAACTTATGACTATGCTCCAACCTACAAAGAGATAAGTGAAAAATTTCATTTTACTAGAGCAAGAGCTGGTGCTTTAATTGCAGAGTTTCGTAAATTAAATCTAATTAGTAAAAGCAACCAGGCTCATAGAAATATTGCCTTATCTAAAAAACAATTAAAATTAATACCCACACTTAAAGTTAATAAAAGTTATTCAACAATGGAGTTCAGAAAATGAGCAAAGTAACAAAAGAAAGTTTTTTTGAAGCTAACTTCAAAGTTGATGAAGAATTTGACAATGCAGAAATAGCTGCAAAATCAAATACTCCTAGCAATGATGCTAGGGTTACTGTCCTAGATATTAAGTTTGATAAATCTAGGATTAAATTAAACAAAGATGAGGAGTCTAAAGAGGATGGCTTTAAGGAAAAGTAATAGTCTTACAAGACGTTACCAAAAACTTGAAAAGTATCATGCTGAAATTATGAAACCGGCTAAGTCTGGCAAACCAAGACAGTGTGTTCATTCAAGTGTAGCGTTCAAAAAATATGTTAAGACTTTTAGGCAGATATGCTTGGTAGAAAATGAAGATGCCAAGTTCATGTATTCGCCTTAATAACTGATGTACTTAAAAGTTGTAAAAAACTATAGGCTAGGAGTCTGCACAAATTAAGGAGAGAAAGATGGCATTGAGTAAATCCAAAACAGATTTTGAAGTAACGATTGCAAAAGCTGTTGGTAAGAAAATAAAATATTGTAGAGAAAATTATTATAGATCGGTTAAAGAAATAGTAGATGGTGAGTTTAAAGGTACTTATAAACCAGTTAAAATGCTTGTTACTCAATCAAGGTTAGCAAAGTTTTGCGGTGTAACATTTCAACAGATTCAAAAATATGAGAAAGGTGGCAATAGTTGTAGCCTACCAAAGCTGCTAATGATTGCAGCATTTTTTCAAAAACCAATAACTTATTTTTTAGAAGATATAAATTTAGAAGAATTATTAGGGCAAGACACTTCTCCAAATAATAACCCAATAGCTCCCTCTTTAAAAGAGTATGGGATAACAGAAAAAAGTAAGTGTCATTAAATGTGAAAACTATAAGAGCTTTGTAAAAGAAACTCTTATATTTATTTGTTGTGTGATTGAGGGGGAGAGAGATCTCCCCCTTTTTTTTTATGTATTTTGTAATTTGGAAACCTAAAGATAAATTTACTAGCTTTAGCAATGTACTATTTGCATTGGAAAAGGATGCTATAGAGTTTGCTAAAAAAAGTGTTAAACGAAAAATAGAATGGGATGTAGTCCTCTACAATTCAGAGAACTACAATAAGTATTGGTATAAATAATTAACCCCAATTGTAGTGTTTGTTTTGATAATCAATGTTCTGCACTTCATCACCATTGCTTTGATATGGTTTGATGTAAGTGTCCTGGACAAAGTTAATATCCTTATCCCCTAGTGCTTTTGCCAAATCTATAGCGTTAGTGTACTTGCCGGTATATGCCCAGTAAGTAGCTGTGAAATGGCGAAAGAAGTACGACTTTCTATCTATGGGTAGTTGCACCTTATTTTTAGCTAGCACCCTCTCTAAGTGGCTAATAATAGCTTCAATACATATATATTTACCTTTGCTATTAAGAAACAATATAGATTGTTTGCTAGGCAAAGAATTAACATAATCTGTCAAAACATCTTTAAGTGCAGTAGAAATAACTAAAGTTCTATTACCATTAACTGTCTTAGTATCGCCAAGTTTCTTTTTAGCTTTGACCGCTTTATCAAATCTAATCATTGGTATATTGCCTTTAAACAATAAGCTTTTTCTATCTAAGGCTCTGGCCTCACTTGGTCTGCAAGCAGTTTCAAGCAGAACCATACAGATAATTTGAATCATTTTATTACTTATACCGCTAACAATATTAGACACTCTCTCTAACGACCACTCATGAAAATCCAATGCTTTTGTAATTTTTTTGGGTGTAACAATAGTAACTAAGTAATCTTTATCTTTGCAGATATTCTTAGCTAACTTATCAGTATCTACCTGGTGCTGAATAATTAAGCTTAAAGTATTAAATATCTTCCTAGCGGTACTAGATTTAATTTGAGCTTTTAGGATCTTATTTTTTAAGTAATCTATAAACTCAAATACCTTATGCTTATCAATAGTTCTTATATCTACATTTTCAAAAAAAGGTAAAATGTGATTGATATAAAAGCTACTATATTCACCAACAGTAGAGGGTTGGATTTTATTTTCTAACTGTTTGTATTTTTGGTGCTGCATAAAAGCTATATTAGCTTCACTTAAAAATACTTGTGAGGATGATGTTTTAAATACACCAACCTCAGTTACTTTTTCTTTAGCTAATGACTCTAATACAGATTTATTTTTATGGGATATAAACTTAACTTTACCATCTATACCCCAATAAGAATAACGCCATATTCTTTTACCATTTTTTTGTACTGGTCTAATTTGTAGTTCCATACTCTCTCCTTGTTAATTTTCTCTATTACAAATATCGCAATCTTCTGTTCTTTCTTCATGCTCTTTACCTTGAACAGGAATCTGACCAGAACCATCACAATTTGGACATTCCTCAATTCCAAACAAATCAGATGTAATTGCTTTTTCTTTTTTGTATTTTCTTGGGTGCTTAAAAATAAATGTCATGCTCTACCTCCATAATAGTTTAACTCATTTTCTTTTTGACATTCCTCTAGCTCATCAATTGGAAGTTTTGGTTGAGGTTTGCTTAGAGTTATTAATTTAAACTCATAACCAAAAATTTTGTAAGATTGTCCAAAATTTAGATCACAAATTTTATTAGATAAATCTTCTCTATAATTTTTGTGTAAAGGAAAATCTAAAATAAATCTTAAATCCCAACACAGATCCATTTTGTCATAATAAGTTTTATTAGTAACAACATCTTGCTTATCTTTTATTTGAACTTTAATCATTTTTCTCTCCTATATTTATTAAGTTATAACAATGTTATACTATACCTATAACAGTATTGCAAATAATCAATTGGTGTTATTTCCCTTATTTCCCAATCATTTTGTAATGGGTATTTCCAAAGTATAGCTAGCAAGGGTATAAAAAAGGTATAGAACGCAATGATTCTATTTATATTTTGGGCATAAAAAAAAAGCCGAAAAGAATCTTGCGATTCAATTCGGCTATATATATAAGCTTTTTCTAAATGCCCTTGTAGCTCAGTTGGTAGAGCAATTGATTTGTAATCACTAATAACAATAAAATTACTCTTATTATTACTAGCAAATCTGCTACTTGGTATATTATTGGTATAGTTCACAATTGTTAGTTTTTATCTTTTCTCAGAATCAATACTATAACATCATTAATTCAGAGTCCAATTATACCTATACCAATTGATTCTGTACCCACCCTTTCCCACTAGCTAAAGCTAGAACTATACCTACTTAATAAGTAGATATTCCTATTCGGTAATTACATTTGTTCTTCTAATAATTTTTTCATAGCATTTAATGAAGAAATATTTTTAGGTAGAGATTTGTTTAAAAACTCTAACTCTTTTTCACCAGCTGCAACTCCAGTTATTTTTTTTCTGTATTCATTAAAAACTTTTGTAGCTTCTTTGTTAAACTTATCTTTATCTTCCTCATTCATAGATTTAAAGTTTTGTTTTAAAAATTTACTTGCCATTATTTACCTCTTTTTCTTTGTTGGTTTTTTAGCTGTCTTTGCAGCTCTTTTAAAATTAGCAGCAGTTGGAGCTCCTTTAGAACCTACTTTTCTCATTCGTTCACCGCTACCAGCTTTAATTCTTTTACGCTTTGCTGCGATATTAGCGTAAAGACCTTTTCTTTTTGCCATAGTTTATTTATCCTTATTTAATTGTTTGTTATGGTCATCTTTCTTCATACAAAGATAATGAGCATGACCCTCTGGGTAAAAACTTACAAATGAATCTGTATTAACAATATTGTCTGAGCAATACCTACACTTACCAACATCAGTTAAGATGTTAGTTTTCTTCCATAATTTTTTTGACACTTAGCAGTTCCATTTTCTAAGAGCTTTGTTAATTCTTGAATTAGGATCTCTTGCGGTCTTGGCAGATGTAAGTCTTTTCTTCATACCTAACATCCTTGCACAAAATGATTTACGTCTGTTAGCTGCCTTACTACCCTTTTTTAATTTACTTGGTTTAGTAGTAACTGGTGCTTTTAGATTGCCACCAGTAGCTCTATTATAGCTAGCTCTACCTTTTGCATTAAGTCCACCAGATTTAGATTTACCAGCTTTACGCTGCCATGATGGAGTTGCCATTAGACCTCCTTAACAGTTTTGCATTGAAACTGTACATACAACTTATATTCATTTGTTTTTTGCATACCTACATCTTCTGTATAAGTCTGTGCTTTGTTATAGCCGGCCATCATACAATCGTACCAGGTGCTGTGTTGTGATGCTGTTTGTGGTGGTAAGCAATTTTGTTCTAAGGCAGAGCAAAATATTACCACTAATACAAATTTCATTCATTGTCTTTCTTATTAATTTTATGTAGTTGATCTTCTAACTCTGTTATTTTTTTATTAGCTTGATCTAAGTCTTGTTGTGAATGTTCAAGTTTCTGTAAGCATCTTTTATTAGCAGAGTCCTTAGACTTACCAGCATCTTGTAGCTCAGCTACTTCTTGCTTTAAGATACGAACTTGTTCTTTATATTCGTTAATCAAATCTAGGTTGTCAGACATTTATTATTTTTTGCCTACACCTCTGTTTTGAAATATCTGTGTTCCTTTAATTCCATATATTGAAGCAACTACAAGAATCCAGAGATTTACAAACCATTGGGGAAAATTGTTAAAATGTTCAAAAAATAAATTAATCTTATCCATAGAAGATTCATCACCAAACCAAACTCCATACGCTAAAACTAGAATTGGCAAAGTTAGTATGGCAAGAACTACCTCATCTTTGTAATCATTTTGCCTGGCTTCTAAAAGTTTGCCAGAGTATTCAAGCTGTCCTTGTGCCATCTTAGAGGCATGATTAGCTTGAGCATCTGCCATTAGCATTTTAGTTTCTTGTTTCTTTTTATAGATATGAGTACCAGCGTTTAAAGCTAGTTTAATTGCACTTAACCACATTAGACCTCCTTTGCTGCTCTCATTTTACCGGCAAGCTTACCAGCTCTAGCTGGAGTTTGTTTTGCCCATAAACTGTCAAGCATTTGGAAACTAGCTTCACCATAATCTTTAGTGTCTAGTGCTTTCCACATATTCTTAAATTTAGATACGCCACCCTCACCTATTTGATAGACCATATTTATAATAACTTCTTTAGCCATGTTATTAATAGCTCTATCACCAATAAGTCTTTCGGCAGCTTCTAGTGTTCTTTGGAAATCTCTTTCAAATACAAGCTCACCCTCTTGTTTAGTGTATTGAATACCATGTTCATAATCATCATCAGGTGTTATTTTGTGTCCATAAAAAATAGTATCAAAACCCTCTGAGCATTGGTAAATCTTATTTACATAACCCTCACAAAGCTTAATTTCTTCTTTTACTTCTTCGTACATTAGTTTTCCTTGTTAGATTTGTTGTGAATACAATTCGGTAGTACCAAACCTTAGAATAGATTTTTCGGCAAAAGCACTCTATTGCTAAAAGAATTTTTTCTATAACTGTCATAATCTTCTCCTAGCATTTACAACCCTCACAGTTACAAAGTTCCTGGTCAAATTTATTTATGTGTAAATCATCTTTGCAATGACAATTGCATTTACAATTCTTACATTTCTTTTTTTTTCTTTTTTTAGGTTTTGGAAATATTATTTTATCTAAGTGATCCGCAAAAGAATCTAAATAACCAAATAATTTATAAATAATTTTATCTAACATTTTATTCTAAAATAAGTTTTTTAATTGAATAAGAGCCATCAATGTTTTTTTCTAGCTCTGCTTTTGATTTGATACATCTGTATTCAACATTAGTTCCAGTATTGCTACGATTTGCTTTTCGCTTACCAGATAGGCAAGTGCTTAAATCTGGTTGTAATCTTGCTTCATTAATTTCATTATTAACTAGCATTAATAAAGCTATAACTATCTGCTCCATTAATGATCTCCATTAGCTCTAACTTTATCTTTTATGATTTCTAATTGTTCTTTAATTTTCTCTATGTCACTCATGGCGTATTTAATATTTACATTGTTGTTTCTCATGAGTTCCATTTCTTTTTGCACAGACTCTAGTTGTGAAGCTATATGTTCTAGCAACATAAATTGCTCTTGATCAGTAGGTAATTGTTCTGACTTTTTTAGTAGATCAGCTTGAAATAATTCTCTACTTGTTTCAAGTGAGCCAATCCTATTTTCTAATTCAAAAAAACTTACTGTTGCAATTACTGCACCAGCTACAATCATTAAAAGATTCTTTGCTGGTAATTGTATTCCTGTATCTTCTGATAGTTTAAAATTTTTCATTTTAAAAATTCTTCAATTTTTTTACCAGCTGGTGTAAATGTTAATGCGAAACTAAGCGATGATGCAACCAATGCTGTAATAGCTGCTTCTGTCCACCAATAACCATAGTGTGTATCATGGGTGATTAGATCGCCAATAAAACAACCTATAAACATAAATATAGGAAGTTTATATTTAAACTGTAATTTTATTAATGACATCAGTACAACAATTATGCCTGTAAGCGTTCCTGTTTTAGAAGCTACTATTGCATGACCTATGTTTAATACTGACAAATCTCCTCTAACCATACAAAGCATACAAGCTATCCAGGCTAAAGAAAATTTATTTACAAATAATTTAATTTTGTTCGTTACCATGATCTACCATCACAATTTTTATTCCTAATTTCTTTTGCTTAGCAGATGGTGTACGCCAAATTTTTCTGCGGTACGATTTTACGTTTTTGCGATATGTATTAGTTTTAATGTCAAGCAATTTGACTTTGCCATCAGGCGAAACTGTTACTAAATCAAATGGACATTGTGGATCACAAGCTTTGGCCACCCAATAACCTTGTTTAGTCAAATTAACTATTTCTTGGTACTCACCAATTGTGCCTTTGATATTTGTTGTTAGCTTAGTAGATTTACTACTAGGCTTATCAAGGAACTTAGGCTTATTAGACCTACTGCCCATAAAAGTTTATAAACATTATCCACCTTAATATCTAAGTGAGCTAAATGATTATCCTTTATTACTGAAATCTTGTTGTGTATGAGTTTGATCTCACCTTGTAACTTTATAATTTGCTCTGTGTTTTTTTGTGATTGTGTCGGCATTATTCTAACTCATCAGTTCCAATAGTTAAAGCTCTTATCAAACTTACAGCTTTGTTTTTGTTTTTCCAATTTTGAGCTAAATCTATAAAAGCATTAATACCATCTTTACTAACAAGAGCTTCTGCAATTTCTTGTGATGATTTACTATATGCTCTTTCGCCAAACCATTTTTTAATACCAGTTAATGCAAAACCCTCTATGACATCAAATGGTGTTTTACTTAATTGTTCTTTAGCACCTATGTTTGTAGCAGTTGTAGAACCTACTTTACCACCAGCTCCACTAGCTTTTAAAACATTAGCAAAAGAAGTTACTGCTTTTTGAACATCAGATTTTTTAACATTTTTATTTGTTGTCAAAGCTAACTGATACATAACCTCAGTAAAGTTTTCTTTGTTTCTAGGTGTTTTTAAAATTGCATTATAAAAATTGTTACCAGTATTTAAACCTCTATTCATATTATCAATAGCAGCTTTATTGAAAGCATTGTTAAAGAAATCACTTGCTATATTTTCCCAAGCACCCTCAACACCACTTTTATTAACTGCTGTTGCTAATTTTTCTATATCAGCTGATCTAACATTTGGTGATGTAATATATTTATAAATATTTGCATTTGTTTTAGAGCTTTCAATCCATCTACCTTTTTTAAGATCGTTAAACAGTTCTGTTACTGAACCTTTACTTAATGGTTTTTCAAAAGTTTCAGAAAATACTCTGTATTTTTTATTAGCACTAACCCAATCATCATTGGTAACTAATAATTTTTTTATTACATCTTTAGCTTCTTCAAAACTTTTAGCAGCTGTAAAGTTTTCACCTTTAGCTGATTGAATACCACCATCTCTTAAATCTTGATAAATTTTATTTATTACAGATCCTTTACCATCTGATTTACCAATAGCATTTGCTTGTCTTGTTAAATATTTAGCAATTTCCTCAGGTGCATTTTCAGCAACCTTTAACAATTCAATTTTAATATTATCTACTGATTGTGAGTCAAAGAAGCTTTTATTAAATTTTTCACCACCAGATTTAAGCCACATTTTTGATCTTTGTTGATCTAATTGTAATGCAACTTTTTTAACTTGTTCGTTAATACTACTACTTGTTATTAAACCTGAGTCAGGCAATAAACCATTAGCTTTACCCCAGTTAGTTATATAATTTTTTAATTGTTGTGGTCTGTTTTTCCAATGAGCATCTAATACTTTATTACCTATAAGGTTTGCATTTGTAGAACCCTCTAATTTTAATATAGATGCAGATTCTGTTGCTTCACCAGTAGTAATATTAAGACCATATTTTTTTGCATCTTTTTGTATTTTTTTTGCATTATTAATTGTTTTTTGGTCTGGCAAAACATTCTCAATTACACCAGCTAAATTACCTTTTTTAAGTGCAAGTAAATCTAATATAACATTACTTACAACACCAACACCAGTACCCATACCCTCACTTTGTAAAGTTTGTGTAGCAGTTTCATCTATTAAACCACTTGCACCACCAGTACCCATTAAAACAGTTTTAGCTTTTGGGGTTTTAGAAAGTAATCCATAAGGCATATATTCAGCAGCAGTACCAGCAAACTGACCAACTGTTGTTTTAGCCTCATAGTTAGCAGCATCACCTAAAAAATTATCATTAATATATTTACCTGGTCTAAACTCAGTTACATCTACTGGTAATTTACTTTTTTCAATAATTTCATTTTGATCAGCTTCTGACATTCCAGATGCAGTTGCCATTTTTTTAAAAACAAAATCTTTACCAGTATCAACAGCATCTAAAAGCATAAAAGGTAAATCTAATATTTGTACTGCATTACCAACAAATTTATTTGATGCAGTTAAAAGCGGATCTAAAGATTGCTCAATAATAGATATATCTTGGTTTTCTACTTTTTCTGTATCTATAGTTTTATCATCTGTTGGTAAAAGTTTTTCTACTTCTTTTTCAACGTCAATAGTTTTGTAATAATTACTTAAAAAATCTGACATTATAAAGCACCCCCAGTTTGACCAGCTATATATTTTTGTAAAATTTCTTCCCAGTTTTGATTAGGGAACTGTATGTTCATTAATTGTATTGCTTGTTCTGGTTTGTAATTATAATCAACTTTATAAGAAATAAATAATTCATTTAAGTATTCACCACTTGGTTTTATTTTATTTTTTAGATATTTACCAAAACCCTCAGAATAAACTTTTTCGCCTTTATCATTTATTTTATAAACTGTACCACCTGACTCTTTAAATGCTTTAGCTTTTTCTAGTAGCTCTGTTTGTATTCTAATTTGATTTTTCATCTTAGCTCTGTAGGTAGTTTGTGTATCTTTAGAACTAGGTATAGATGCTTCTAACCATGCAATCTCTTTTTCACCAGCAGCAACACCAGTAATTTCTTTTCTGTATTGGTTAAAGTATTGTAGGTTATTTTGATCCCATGTACTGTAGCTTCTTAAATATGCAGCATCATCTTGATTTAATGGTATATTGGCTTTATCAAGTAATAAAAGTTTTTGATACCTAATTTTACCACCAACAGTTAAAAACTCATCTTTAAACATAGCTTGAGTAGCTTGTAACTGACCTAAAAGTTTATCTGCACCTTGCAGTTCTTTTTCAACTTTTGTTTTAGTACCTTTACTTAAACCACTAACATCTGTTGATGTTACATTTTGTTTAAACTCTGTATAGTTTTCTTTTAATAATTGCTCTAAAGTAGTTTGATCATTAGGGTTAGATAAATTTAAACTTCTTATATCTTTACCATCAGGTGATTTTAAAGTTACTAAATTAGGTTTTTGTGGTTTTTGAAACTTTTTATTTTTTATGTATTCTAATGGAAATGCTTTAAATAAAGCTTTATCTTCTTCTGGAACTTGATTAGCAAATTGTTTTCTAAACTTTCTTTTTTCTTCTTCTTCCTCCATAGCTTGAAACATAGAAGCTGTTTTCATACCTTGTTGAATCATCGGAAGTGCTGCACCAGGATTTTGACCTGATAGTCCAGCAGTTAATAAACCAATACCCCCTAATACTTCTGGTGAGTATAGTAAGCCTTTAAAAGGTGAGTCCGCCATTATAATAGTCCTTGTTCTTTAAGATAGTTGTAATAGATATTGCTTGATGACATATTGGCATTGTAGCCAAACTGACTAGCATTAGTTGTCATGTTTAATGTTTTAGCTAAATCTGCTTTTGCTTGATCATAGCTATTCATAAAATTTTGAGAAATACCTAGATTATTTGATTCCATATTATTAAAATAATTATCAACTTGTGAAAATGGATTAGGATTATTTATTAAATTACTTTCAGTTACGTCTTGTGGATTGTCAAAAAAACTAGATGGATCATTTTCGTTTCTGTTATCATCATTATTAAATTGTTGAAAATAATCTGTTTCGTTTTTTAAATATTTATATTCAGCTGAGTCTTTATTAGTAACATTATTAGGATTCCAATTTTTACCAGTACCTAATTCGTACTCTTTTATATCTGCTGTGGACATAAAATTATTTCTTCTTTTTTTATTATGACTCTCAGCAAAATTAGAAATAGCTTTAAAAGTATTTCCAATTATTCCACCACTAGCAATAAAATCTTTTAGTTTATCCATTGCTGATTTTTCTGGAGTTACGTCAAAACTTGTAGAGGTATAAGTAGAGTCTATATCGTCATTATTGTTAGAAGTGTTTATGTAACCACTTCCTCCCCCAGCACCACTTGTTGTTGTTGTTCTTCCTGATGTATTTTTTGAGGAGTCATACCCACCTCCAGTATATTGAGATTCAGTATCTTGCCTACCTTGACCACCAGAATAACCACTACCTCCACCAGCTCCACTTGTAGAAGAAGTTCTGCCTGATGTGTTTTGTGAGGAGTCGTAACTGCTAGTTTGATTATCTTGAGGTGGATATGCAAAAATACCAGATGGTGTAGGAGTTTTAACTCCACCAGCATCTACCAACATATCTCTTTCACCAGGAGTGATGTAAGCAAGAAAGTGATTTTCTGGTGCTTCATCATTTAATAGTCCAGCAAATTTTTTTAAATCATTCATTAAAATATAATTCCAAGAACGCTAAGTATTAATAATAACATTATGTACTTTGAAGTTTTTCTATCTATATCAACTTCAATATCAAAAATTATTTTCTTAAATTTATCCATTATAATAACCCTCCTAAAAATCCTAGACCACCACCGATAGCAGCACCTATACCGCCAAATTTACTTCCGATTAATGCACCACCCATAGCAGTTGTTATAGGATTAGATGATGTTTGTGTTTGTGATGTTTGTACTGGTAAGCCAGTTGCTATAGGATTTACAATACCACTATATTGTTGTAGTGCAGCAAAAGGTGCTAAGTTTCTTTGTCTTTCAATATTTTCTAATTGAGCTCCAGTTTGCACAAGTGTTGGTGTAGCACTAGCAATACCTAATTGTCTTTGACGTTCTCTTTCGTACTGCTCAAACGCCATTGGTAAAGCTGCATCTGTTATACCGGCAATTATTTGTTGTTGATTCATTGCTGATCCTGGTGTTCTACCAGCACCGCTAAACTCTGTATTAATAGCTGTTGCTACATCTGCTCCAGCACCTTGTAGTAAAGGTGATAAAAAAGGATTTAGATATTTACCTGATAATGTATCTGCTAATTGTTGTTGTGCAGCAGAACCCATTAATTCTTGGCCAGCAAGACCAGAAATTGTTTGCTGTGATGGGGCTACATACCCAGCTGCTTTTACACCTTGTCCATATAGATTACCAGCTTCTGATAGTATTTGATTAAGAGCTGGCTCTGCTGGTTTGTATGGATTGACACTTTGTACTTGTGATCCACCACCTGAGTTTCCACCGCCAAATGACATTATTCATTCTCCTTTATTAATTGTTTTTCAAGAACTACATGAGTTCTTTTATAGTTATGGTTTTTCATTATTTTATCCCAACCTGGTCTAGCAAATAATTCCATGCAATCACATTTGTTTTTAATAGCAAAGTTTTCTAGTTCTTTAACTAGGTGTTGCCATTTTTGTCTGTGTCTGCCTGTAACAATAAATATATTGCAAGACCGCTTTAATTTTCTTTGGATTATTTCTGTAACTACAACACCATAATATTTATCGGTTGTTGTTTGTTTAGTCTTATCCCAAAGCACCCAAAGCTGAAATTTCTTTTGTTTTAATTGCTCTAATACAAAATCACTATCAGTATAATTACCTGAATATGATAAGGCTTGTGCAATATCTTTTTTAACTAAATTCCAAACATTATCTAAATCAGATAATGGTATTTCTACTATATTCATTAAGTAATAACTAAATAACTAATACTTATGTGAACACTATCTGTTGAGCTTATTGTTGCTTTAAGTGCATCTGAGTTTTCTAAAACTAAAGGCACACTTAATAACTCCTCTGAATTATTTGCTGTAAGTGATTTTGTGTTAAATATTGTGTATTCTGTACTAGCACTATTATCTGCTACATCCATTGAAACTGTTGGTGTGCTACCAGTATTATTAGTAACTCTAATAGATTTTATAATTATTGTTTCGGTGCTAGCAGCTGTTAGTAGTGTAGTTTCTGATGTAGTTGCTAACGCAACACCTTTAAATTTATAACTATTAGCCATTCTTAGGATTCTTTACCTTAACTGCTTTAATAGCTTCATAGAAATCAAAGTATTGAGATTTTAATGCTGGGTTTTGATCTATAGAGTGCCATAGCATATCTAGTTGATCTCCAATGCTAGGATAAACTCTATCTCTTTGATATTGGTTAGCATCATACTCTGCTTGTACCTCTACCATTTTAGCTTCTATGTCAGCTTTAGGAATAGGTGTTGTTCCATTGTGCCAAGTAATATCATCTAAGCTATTATCACCAATAGAAAATTCTGCATTAGGATTTATTTTTTTAATTGCTTTATTTATATTGTTCATTATCCAGCTACCTCATATAAAACACATGTACTATTTCTATCTCCATAATTTACTGATGTACTACAACTTGCATTAACAGATGCGATTGTAAATTTTACAGTAATTGCAGATGTAGTTGATGGTGAAATTAAATATTGAAAAACTAAATTATTTAAATAAGAAAGTCCATGATTACCATAATCATACATAGAATAATGTTGTCTATTATTTAAAGTTGTGTATGAACCACCACCTATTTTATAAAGAATATCTACATAACTTCTTAAATCAGCAGCACCAAAAATACTACTTTGCAAACTTAAATTAGAAGATATAAGTATTTTTGAAGATGTAGAACTTGGTGTAATTGCTGTTTCCCAAGTAACACCACTTGCAGACGGAACATCAACAGTAGATGATGAGGTATGGTCTATTGCATAACTATTATCAGAACTCACAACTTGCAAAACCTTACCACCTACACCAGCAGGTAATGCTGTTACACTAGATAAAGAATTATTATTTAAAGTTATTATTGCCATTACTCTCCACCTCCATTATCTATTACTGTTCCACCATCTGCTATCCACTCTTGTATTGCTTGGTAATCTGTGTTTGCTTCGTCTAGGGGTACTGTGTGTATTTGTTCACCAGTTAATACTTTGTAAGCATAAAAATTATTTTTATAATATAATTTTTCTACATTTGTAATATTTTCTATATTCATATTTATAACTCCGCTGATAAATGTATTTTAGCACCTGATGCAAAATCTATATGTACAGCATATCCATTAGCACCAGTTACTGAAGATGCTAAAGTTCTTAATCCTCTAGTTCCAGTTTGAATACCTAAATCAGATTTATTTGTTCCTGCACTTGCAACATAGCAATTAAATGTTCCTGTATAACTAACAGTTGGTGCTGCTCTCATACTTACAGGAAACACATATGGACAAATAGCAGTACCATTAGTGCCATCATGAGCTCCAGCTATAAAAGTTGTAGAGTTATTAGCTTCATTTATTTCATTGTAATATCTCATACATCTATTTAAATTAACATCAACAGGCAAGAACTCAAAATCAGATGCGGCGGAGCCTACTTCTAATTGTACTCCTGTCAAATAAACTTCGTCAGCTGTTGAACCACCAAGACCAGCTAAATCAGAATTAGCAAATCTATTTGCAGCATAATTTGTCCAAGTGTTACTAACACCTCCAGATGTAAAACCACTAGCAGCACTAAATAACCAAAATAACGTAAAATTTTCTACATTTGAATTATCAAAACCTTGAGAAGTATCTCCTGGAATTGTAATTGTTTTCTTTTCCCAAGTATCTGCACTATCAATACTATAACCAAAACTAACTACTCTATTCTGTGTTGTGTTAAAATTACCTAATGCTACATAATAATTTCCAGTTTTATTTGATTTAATCCAAAAACTTAAAGTAAGACTTTCAGCAGATGATGTTCCATATTTTAAATATTGTAAATTTTGACCTTCAAATTTTTGTCTAATCATTACTTCATCAGCATTACCAGTTCCAGCAGATGTGCAATCCATTTTAAATGAATTAACAAATCCTTGACCAGTTGGCACATCAGTTGATTGTGAGATAGTCCAAGTACCAGTATCGGTTTGAGAATACCATCTATCACAAGCATAATAACCATCAGTTGTTGTTACTCCACTTGTTGAAGTTCCTCTTTGAGCAATACTCATATCACCATTGATGATGATGTTTTTAAATGCTGATTGATTTTGTACAGTACCACTTGCAAGTTTAGCAGCAGTAATTGTTGCATCAGTTATCTTAGCAGCAGTAACAGAACTGTCAGCTAGTTTAGCTGTAGTAACTGTGCCATCACTAACTGTTGTAATTAAACCAATTCCATAATGTAAAATAAAATCGCAAGTAGAAGTTCCAGCAACTGCTGTTCCAAAATCTATTGTTGAACCAGATACAGTAAAGTTACCAGCTTGAACGACACCATCAATGCTAACTAATAATGTGTTCGCACTACTAGGTGTAAAATTACTTCCACCTTTTTGTAATGTGTATGATGAACTACCATCAAAGGTAATGTTATCCAGTACCTCTACATTACTTATTTTATCTGTATCTCTACCTATATACGCCATTAATTATCCTTTTGGATTATTATCCTTGATTGTTTGTATTCTTGTTTTCCAAGCTTCAATGTCATGGTAGATTTCATCTAACTGATCTCCCCAAGAACCATATTGGCTTTTTCTTGTTGCATCTACTTGAGCATTCGCTTCAACAGTATTTGCAGCAGTCTCAAATGTTGCTAGTTGTGCGTCAGTTGGTTGTGCAATATCTAAATTCCATTCAGCTATATAAACACCTTGACCATTACTGTCGTCTTGCAACAATACATCACTTGTGAAATCTACATCGCTAACATTGTTAGCTTTGCAGTATTCTTTTATTTTTGTACTTAGTTGTGCCATAGTTTTACCTCCTTAATTTTATGTAATTATTTTATATCCACCAAAATAAGTATCAGCTCCTGCTGTACCACCTATAAAAGATATACCAGAACCATTATAAGTTCTTAATCTTCCATATAATTCTACATAATCTGAAGAACCATTCATATCAATTGCAGCAACTATATTACCATGATATAATGACATAGCTGTTGAGCCTGTGTTTAAAAAAAAATCATTTCTTTTATAAGAAGAACCATTTTTATAAATACTTAAAGTTAGTCTTGTCAAATTTCCTGTACCTGGATCAACTCTTGTTTGACCATAAATGAAAAATTTTCCAGCTGTTGTTGGTGTAAAACGATAATTAGTTGAATTGTCATAATTTGAATCTGTATCATAAATTTCAGTATTACATTGTAATTTAGTAAAACTATCATTTGTTGCAGATTGATCTGCACTTAACCATGCTTCAAAAGCTGGAGTATTAACACCACCAGCACCAGTTACAGTTCCTGTGAAATCGTAAGTGTCTGCAAGGTTAAGACTTTCAGATTGTATTTTTGTTATTGCCATAATTTAATTTCCTTATTCTATAATTTTAAATCCACCAAATGTGCTTTCACCATTCTGCGCTCTAAATTCAACATTACCACTAGCTCTATTAACTTGTGCATATATCTCAACATAATCTCCAACAGATAACACCATAGTACTAGCTACAGAAAGTTGTGTATATCTAGTATAGTTAGTTTCATTATTCATTATTGTTCTTTTAAAAACAGAACCATTTTTATAAATTAAAACTTTAGCATCTACTAAATCTGTATTTTGACTTGTTCCTAAAGTAACATTAGCATAAATATGGTATTTACCAGCTTTGCCACTAGGTACTGTAAACCTCTGATTTGTACTATGGTCATAAGCACCATCAGTATCAAAACTTTCTTCATCAAAATCCATTTTTGTAAATACATCATCACTTGCACTTTGTTCTGCTGATAATGTTGCTTCAAAAGCTGGAGTGTTATCTGGTAATACTCCACTAGCTAATT
>Ga0208425_1000054_pt1 | contig 37649 bp, 53 predicted proteins | sample DEB08_DNA_4_FD_185496 | JGI IMG/M metagenome (GOLD analysis project Ga0208425, IMG submission 185496) | Aqueous microbial communities from the Delaware River and Bay under freshwater to marine salinity gradient to study organic matter... | ecosystem: Environmental > Aquatic > Marine > Coastal ...
TACCCTCTGGAAGCCTAGATTTACCCTCAGCGTCCTTTTTTGTTTTATCCCAAAGAGGAGTATCCACAGGGTGAACGATGGGAGCAGAGGAACCAGTTCCTCTATCGGACCATTCTAATGCAACAGGTTCGAAGTGACATGGTATAACTGTAACACCTTCAGTACCATCATAGAGTTCTTCTGTGACAGTATTGAAAACCATACCTTCTTCTGCACCATCAACATACTCACTCTTTTGTTTTTTTGTCTGCGGAGACATAGAGCTAAGTATTTTCAAGAAAGGTATAGCAGTCGTGTTCATATCAACAACGGCTAAACCTAAACCTTGGTCTTGTGCGACCATACCAAGATCAATGGTAGGGGCGGCAACGGCAGAAGCTTTCTTTGTTGCTACTTCCTGTTTTTTTGTTTGTTCATTCATTATTTTTTTCCTTTTGTTATTTTAGTTTCTGGACGTATGAAGATCCCAAAGAGATCATCAGGGTCCGTTAATCCCTCTTCGTGGCGCTTTTTTAGGGTCGCCTTCAGTGTCGAGGGGTGCACTGATTTTTTCACGTTAGGGGTGATACCGAAGTTCTGTTCTATATATCCAGCTAAATCTCCAGCCATATTGTCTTCACCCGTTCCGAAACTTGTTGAAACTTGATTCTTGATTATATCACCAAGATCATTATTTCTTAAATAATCTAATGCTTCATCTTCTCTTGTCTTAGGTATTCTACAATGAAAGCCTTCTTTGACAGTTACTTTACTGCCATCTTTCATGGTTGTTTCATTGATACCTAATTCTTGCATTTTTGTTGGAATTGTTTCACCAGAAAGTATATCTCTTTCTCGTCTTAATTCTTTCATTGTCTCTTCCATATTTTCTATTTCAGAGTCTAAATCTAATTGTCGTTGAATAAGTTTAGATAATCCTGTTAGATCATCATCTTGAAGTTTCTTTAAATCACCTGCATCTTGTTTCAGATCATCAAAGTCTATTGTGTTAGCCATATTACCTCCTTTATAGAACAGCTTGGGAGGCCTAGTTGTTTCACCTCCAACTTTCGGGATACAGATAAACATTGCTCTACCCTACTCGTACCTACTCATGATAGCCTCAGCTAGTTAGCCCTACTCTATCACCCCTGTGCGTTACGCCTCTGTTAAAAACGTTATTCCGCCACAAGCTATAAGTGCCAGCTAAGCACTTAATTGTTCGTTAAAAAAGTTATACTTGAAATCCTAACAAAATGCAATATATTATTTCTATATGGCTAACTTTTTTTTGAAGGAACCTTTTCTTCATCAACTTAAAGCAAGACGAATTTGTCATGATAGAAATATCAACAATTTCGCCTACTTGATGGAAATGGGCACAGGTAAAACTATAACAGCAATCATGGATTTGATGATATTGCATCATGAAAAAGGTGTGGATAATTGTGTAATCTTTGCACCGAAGTCCGTGTATCGTAATTGGTATAAAGAAATTACAGAATTTGTTGCACCTGAAAAAACAAAATATGCAATTAGTACGTGGGACCCTAGTCTTAAAGATCCTGTTACTAAAGCTAAATTAACAGATTTATTAGAAAAAAGTATTGTACCACTTAATATTTTTTTGATGAATATAGAATCTATCTCATCACCAAAAGGTGTAAAGTTTTTAGAAAAATACCTTAGTGTACAAGATAAAAAGAAAACAATGATGATTGTTGATGAAAGTACAACTATCAAAACACACAATGCTAAACGTACAAAAAACTTAATTAAGTTGACAAAAGATTTAAGCTATAAAAGAATTTTAACAGGTACACCTATTACTAAATCACCACTAGATATTTATACACAGTTTGCTTTTCTTGACCCTAAGATACTTGGTCAAACTAATTACTATGCTTTTCGTGCTCGCTACGCAAAGATTGTCAATAGACCTACGTCAGGTGGTCGTCACTTCCCTTTGATAACAGGCTATCAACGTTTAGATGAATTAGAAGAAAAGATTTATACTCATGCTTTCCGTGTCAAGAAAGAAGAATGCACGGACCTGCCTGAGAAAATATATATGAAAAGGTTCATACCTATGAGTGAGAAACAACTCGTAGCTTATGAATCATTGAGAAGAAACGCAATGTTTATTTTCAATGACAAAACAACGACATCTGTGAACCGGCTCTCACAGATTGTTAAGTTGCACCAGGTATGTTGTGGATTCACTATTAATGATAATGGTGAAATCCACGACGTGCCTAACAAACGATATGATGAACTATTAAATGTCCTAGAGGAAGTCGATGGCAAAGTAATTATCTGGGCAAACTATAGACACAATATTGAAACGATAACTCAAAAACTAAAGGAGAAATACGGTGATACTTCGACTGCAGCTTTTTATGGTGATACAGAAAATCAAGTACGCATGGATCTTGTCAAAAATTTTCAGGACAAAGGACATGATCTCACGTACCTTGTTGCGAACCCTAAGACTGGTGGATATGGAATCACTCTTACTGCCTCTCACACTGTTGTGTACTTTTCAAACAATTATGATCTTGAGATAAGATTACAAAGCGAGGATCGTGCTCACAGAATTGGTCAGAAGAATAAGGTTACCTATGTTGATTTTGTTTGTCAGGGAACGGTTGATGAAAAGATATTAACTGCCTTGAAGAACAAAGTCGACATAGCCAGTCAAGTGATGGGTGATGAGTTGAAAAGTTGGATTACTTAGATTTTTTCTTTTGAGCTTTTCTCATTTTTTCTGAATCCCTCATTGTAGTTTCTAATTTAATACCAATATAACCTGTTGCGGCGGTGCCACCCATTATACCTTTAAAAATAGCATCATCTCTTTTTCTTTGTTTAATTCTTTTGATAACTCTACTTTCAGATCGGTCGCGAAAGGTTTTTTCCTTTTTCTTCTTTTTACCTAAAAGACCCAAGCCTTTTTTTGCAATACCGAAGATACTCATTACCTAGATATTCCGTAACCACGTTTAGCTAAACGACCAGCTACAGTTCCACCATTTTTAAAGTTATAACCTCTTCTACCAAGTGTAGATCTTCTGTCAGGTTTTTCTCCACGAGCTATTGATCTTTTTTCTGCTTGACGTGCTCTGATACCAGCTTGACTTTTTGATGGTGAAAACGGCTTGTAATCCTTATCAAACTTAGATTTTGGTGTTTTTATAGATCTTACACGATCGCCTTCTTTGGCTCCTGCTTTTATCTTTTTGGCACGAACTAATGATGGAATATTTTTAGCATTCTTTTTTACAGCATCTTTACCAAACTTTTTTATTGCTGCTTTGATACCTTTACCTGCTACTACTCTAGCAATTTGTGCTGCGATTGGTACTAAAGGGAGAACCATTAATCACCACCTGTGAGTTCGTCTTCAAGCTGAATGATTTCAGCCATAACTTCTGATTCGTTGTCCTCGGTCATTGAGCCACGAAGCTCTCTAATTCTCTCTAAGATATCTTCTTCTTTATCATATGACATTAGTTGGGCCTTACATTATAACCTAAGCCTTTAGTAGCTGCTCCGCCACCTCTAGCTGTTCCTCTAACAACACCACCATCTTTCATGTAACCCATTTTGTTACGGACTTTTTTTGGTAGCTTTGCTAGACCTGGATTCTTCTTTTTATCAACTGTTTTTAGATTCTTTTTCATAGAGCCTCCTACTTTTTCTTTTTGCCATAAAGCTTCATGGCTCTTGCAGTATATGCTTTTTCAACCATGCCTTTTGGCATTGGAACATCAACGATTTTAGACTCGTCAATAACTTTAGGTTCAATTATCTTTATATGATCAAATTTGTATTTACCCATGCTTGAATCCTACTCTTATACGTTCGTTTTTGCAACTATTTCTGCAAGACTTTCACATCTTTTTGTTGTCTGTTTATGCCACCTCGAGTCCTTCATCTCAGTAGCGGCGTCTTTCCAACGTTTCTCACGCATGGCTTTCCACATGTTTTTAAACTTACGAACACCATTTGTGCCTAATTGAAACACCATTTCTAGTATAACTTCAGATACATTGTCAGGTAAATCGTGTCCAACACACTCATCTATCAATAGATCAGCCCCCGCAGCAGCTCTATTCAGGTCTATATCAAATAGTTCTTCGACTTCTTCCATGGATATTTCAACGCCTTCAGCGTATCGTGTCCGTTCGTGAGGCTGAATAAGGTGGCCTATGCCGATCGTGGCTTTTCCTAGTGTGTCTAAATACATTACTGTGCGCACCCCTTCATGCAAACGCACCCTTGCTTTCAAGTCATCTGTTAAATCAATCATGATCCTATCCCCCAATGCTTTTGATGTTCATCGGGATCTCCTTTCTTAAATAAATTTTTAATTTTATATGTTATAACTGCCCACAGGTTTTTCATTATCTAGTTTACCTAATAAATCAAAAATACCATTATTCCCAACATTTTGCAAGTTAGCTTCTAATAATTGTGGCATGCCTCCCATTGGCATATTAGGGTTTGGTGGAATGCCCATGATCCCTGGATCGGGGTCCATAGGATATACTTCTTGTGGTCTGATCACAGGGCCATACATCATTCTTTTTTCCATATCTACTTCTGGTCTGATTGTGCCCATATCTGTATCAAAAAAAGGCTCACTAGACATTGGTGTATCCGTCTTCGGAACAGCGTAAGGACGCACCTCACCTCGCTGAAACAAATCTTGTTCTATAATATTTGGCTCACTAGGAATCACTGTCTCTTCTTCTGGTAACATAAACTGATTAGGTCCTGGTTCAAAGCCCTCGAACCTTGGTAACATATCTATGTTCTCTGGTGGACCTTCAGCAAGTTTTTTTGTTGCACCACCCTTATTCATTTTCAATGGCTTTGTCGGTAATTGACTTAACGGTGTTACAGCATCTAAAGCGATCATAGTGTTCCTATTCCTCTTTTCATCATTTGACTTTCTAAGGCATCATCTAAAGTTCCAAAAGCTAAATCACTTCGAGTTTGTGGTGCAAGTTGTGCTCCTGGAATATTTGGTTGTAGTGAAACGTCAGGTTGAAAAGTAGTATCATAAAAACGTTGTTCTTGAGTATCAGGTGTAACTCTTCTGTCAATCTCACGTAAAGTTTCTAAGTCACGTCCTTCTGGAGTTTTAGTCATTAATTCAATTTGTTTATCTCTAGCTGCATTTTGTTCTAATTTACTTTGAGGATTCTCTATTAAACTAATAATCGATTGATCAATCTCTTTCATAAAGTCTTGTTCTTCTAAATCTTCATCGGTTGGTAAGAATTCATTTGCCCACTGTATAAGGTCATTTCTTCTTGATTTTGTAAGAGGATCTTTTGTAGGAAACTTAACAGCGTCAGTATACACTTCAGTAAATGCTTTTAAAGCTTTAGGACTTGTTAATAATTTTGAACCATACTTTAACATTAATGCTGTCATAATAGGATTCATAGCCACAAATCCACCTGCGCCTGCGCCCATAGCAGAACCTAACATGATTCCTTTAAAACCACTCAAGGTAATCCTTCTAGTAACGAAGGTTGAAGGATCATTAACAATGAAAGCACCTGCCGCATCTGCTGCAGATAAAAAGTCTTTTATACCATTAACTGTTACGCCTGTGCCCTCTAATGCTTCAGTAAGAACTTCAATACCATCTTCAGTATCTAAACCTAGTTTCTTAGCAAATGCTTGTGGACTAAATTCTACCTGACCAAATTCTAACATTTCTGGTGCTGCCTTTTTCAAACCATGCTTTTGAATTAAATCAGGACTTGCGGAAGTAACATTTAAGTATTGATTAGGTGTTACACCAACAGGAAGACCTACGATTGAATCATTAAGGGCATCACCTAAGAGTCTTCTTACAACTCTTAATTGACCCGCATTGGGTGCAACGCTCGTAATAGGTAGAACTTTTTTAATGGTTTGATTATATGTTGGACTTTTTGGATCTAAATCTTTTACAAGAGTTTCTATATTAACAACCACACCTTCTTTATTACCCGCTTTTCTAAAAGCTTGTACTTGTTCAGGTGTTGCTTTTGATAGTTCTAATAAATGTTTCATTGCATCAGGATCATTTTTTGCTCTTTGTAAAATGGTGTCAAAAACTTCTTTTGTATACATCATGCCATATTTTTGATCAGGTCCTGGACCAAATATGTTTGCATTAACTTGTTTTACATTAGAGGCCACTCCACCTGTATAATCAGGTATAGTTGCTGCAAAATATTCATTAGCAGCAGAAAGTTTTTTCAAAGCAGTATTAAAGACAACATCATCCACTTCATTACCTATATTTTTAAGATTGGTAATATCCATTTCTAACATCGCAGCTAAATTACCAATGGCTTGTGCTTGGTTTTCTGGAATCTTACCTTTAAATTCTGTTTTAAAATTAACTGCAAAATCATTAAACATTTGACGAAGTGTGATTGCTTGTTCCATTGTAATATTAGGATCTAATTTTCCCAACATCCCATATAACTTTCCAAAAGATTCTTGAGACTTTGAACCTGGAAACTGAAAGGGTTCTCCTGTAGTAAGACCGGGAATACCCTCTTCGTACGATGCTCGAGTGTCATTAGCAAGTTTTCTAAAATTGTCTATATTTATAACTTTTTTACCTTTTAGTTTTTTGGCATACTCTTCAAAGTTTTCATATAAATATCGTTGTGCATTTCTTACAGACTCATAATTACTTTGCATCATCTTAGACAAATCCTTTCCTAACATTGAAACTGTTTGTAAAGGTGCTACAGAGTTCATTAATTTACCTAAATATTGTCTTGAAGCTTCTTGTACAGCTTGTTGTTGTGTTCCAAATTCTTTACCTACCCATGGTAAAACACCAATAACTTTACTGTACGCTCTCCAAAATGGCATATTGGTAGCCTGAATAATACCCAATGGCATACCGTAAGTGTCTGATATCTCAGCTAATTTTTGTAAATTCTTTTTTGTAGGACTAATGCCAAATATTTTATTACCAATAAATCCTTTTGTATGATTGAAGATAGGTCCCATTGCAGCGGCTCCACCTGTAAATGCAGCGTTTAACATAGTGTCATATAAAAATTGTGAACTTGCTTCTTTCAAACTAGGGTTTGGTAAATCTAATAATGTTCTAAGAATTCTATTACTAAAATCATAGGCATAACCACCCGCTTGTGTTCCAAGCATTTCAGAGCCATATAATTCTTGCGGAGTTAACAAAGCAAAAGGATTTCGTGTACCCATTACCTTTGCAGCCTGTGCTCCTGCTACACCAGTCATACCACCAATCATTTCAGCAGAAGGTTTAGAAACTAAGTTTTGAGGTAGTCTTACATCATCAGGTAAGTATTGTCCTACAAAAGGAATGTAAGAACCGGGGTTAGGTAGCGAAAACTCTTTTGCTGCTTGATTATAGTAAAAGTTTGCTGGATCTTTTATTAACTCTTCACGAGCCATAACATCAGAAGTTTTATTAGCTAGTTCACCATAGTATTCTTTACTTCCTTTTTCAAAAGGTATTCCAGAAAGTAACATTTGTTTGTCACTAGCTTCAATCTTTTTTAACACTTCTTGAGTTCCCTCAAATGTTAAATCAGCAGGTAAGCCGTAAGCTTTTTTTATCTTACTTAAATCTTGTTGAGACATCTTACCTCCAGGCATCTCTAACATAATTGTTTTTTGATTAGGAGTGCCTTTCATTAAGGTAATTGGCTTGCCTTTTTTTGTTCCTGGTGTGAAAGAATCTATTTGTACAATGTTATCTCTTTCCATTACATTAACCCTTCTACAGAAGATACACTAAATAAATCATCAAGATCTATCACTTCACCTTCGTTATCAAATTCATTAGGTACAGTTCTTTGTTGATTTTCTGGTTGTTGACTTTGTGTGGCATCCGCTTCAGGACTTGTACCTGCTGGATTTATTTGACCTAAATATTGGTTAAAGTCTGCAGGATTAAGACCTAAGTTTCTTAAAATGCTTTCTGTTTTTGTACGATCGGAGAAAGTTGGATCTCTTGTTAAAATCTCAGGATAGGCACGTAGTAAACCACCTTGAGCTTGTCTAATTTTACGATCAACTTCTTTCAACGCAGCGATCACATCTTGCGGAGCTTTTGCACCATAAATAGAAATCGCATCACTGGCACGTTTAATATCATCCACGTTTAAACGACCTGTTGGTTTGTTAGCTCTAGCTAAACCATAAATAATAAAGTTTTCACGAACTTTGTTTTCTGCATAACTTGTGTCGTAACCTTGGCTTTTGAACCAATCTTCATTGAATAAATCAGCCATAGAGACCTCTACATTTTTAGTTGTTGATGCAAAAGGATTTTTTGGTGTAGGTAGATCAGTAAGAGTAATGACAGTTTCTTTTTCGTTGTAATCATCAAACTCAAGGAAATCTTTGTTGTATAGCTGTTCACCACCACTGGTTAAGTTAGTACCTGCTAGTCCACTTCCACCTGATTGTTTTGAAATTTCGTTAAAAATAGATTCAATATTGAAGCCCGCAGTTTGAATAATACTTTGAATATTACCAGGTAAACCTAACTTATTAATATCACTTGAAGCAGTCACTAAAATATTTGATATGTCTGATCTAATACCGTCTAGTGATGCAAAGTCTTGAACACCTTCTGTAATCTTCTGCACGGAGGGTGTCAATGATTCAAGTGTAGCTTGTTCTGTGCCAGGTTGTGTTTTTCCAATAATTGTTGCATTAAAAGTGCCGTCAGGGCCAGCAGGAATTGGCACATCAAAAATCTGTACTTGTCTTCCATCTTCTAATGCTTGTACTCGACCTAACATTAATTGTGGTCCAAATTCGGAAGCAACCATTCTACCACTGCCATATTGTCTTGCACCTGTTGGATCAATGTAGCTAACATTTAAAGGCGCATCCAAATCATTTAACATACTCAAAGAAGATTTTATTCTTTCTTTTTGCACGTCAAGATTGTGTGAGGATACATCTTTTAAAATATCGGAATTGAAACTCATAAATTTGGTCATGTCATCATTGTCATAACCCATCATCTTCAAAAAGAAATCAGCTTCTTTTTCCATAATTATTTTATTCGCATCTTGTGCTTGTTGAACAGCAAGCTCTCCAACTTTCATTTGATAATTAATTCTGTTTAATTGGTCTTGATCTGCTCTACTTAAAGCTTTTCCAGTGGCTTGTGCTAATACATCAAGAGCACCTGCAACGCCTTTAAATTGTGTTCTGCCATTTAAGGCATCAATCACAAAATTAAGAGTTGAATCTAAACCACTTCTTTTTGGAAGTTCTCCTAAAGATTGTCTAATCTGTGCTTCAAAATCAGCAGGGTTATAACGATCACCTAGACCTAAAGCTTTGTAGTATTGATCAGCATAAGCTCGTCTTTGATCTCTCACAGGTAAATACTGACCAGCAAACTGATTGGCCATGGCATTCATATAAGATGTTGTATCAACCTCTTGCGCCGCTTGTTGTACACTGGTTGCAGCATTAGCTTCCATTTCAGGAGTTGGTGCTTCTTGCTGTTCTGATATAGAAAATTTACCCCCTTGATGAGGTCTAATAGAATTTATTGGTTGAATAGGATCAACTGTTAAGTCGATTTTGAAATCGCTAAGGGTATCATATCCTAAAGAACTCATGAACCCTCCTTATCCTGCGTATCCGCCTAATGCACTTATTCCTTGTAAAAGAGGATTACCCATTCCTGGTGCTGAAGCTTGCATGAAAGATGGTGCGGCACCACCAAGTAAGCCAGCTTGAAATGATAATTGTTGATAGGGCTGTTGATACTGAGACATTGCATTTTGATAAGCAGTTTGTGCTGCTTGTTGATCGGCAGCAGTTTGTGTGACACCTAGTTGACTTAGTTGTGTCGCTAAATTTGCTTGTGTTGTTGGAGCTTGTACACCAAAGCCTCCGTATAATTGACCAATGCCTGTGCCCAGTTCACCACCTGCAAGTTGTAAACCTGCAGCAGCTTGTTGTGCTTGTCGTTGATTTTCAAATGCTGATTGTGCTTGTTGTTGTGCAGTTTGAAAACCTGATGATAATAGGCCAGCTATACCTGTGCCTAACTGTTGTTGAAAACCTCTTTGTGCTTCTGCTTCTAAAACTCCTTCACGACCACCACCAAAAGCACCTGCGCCTAAAGCTTGTGCTGCTCTTCCTTGACGTGAAATATCAAAATTTCTTTGCATTTCTTGACTGTACTTATCAATCACTTCTTGTTGATAAGGATTCATAAACTGTTGATAGGACTGTGGATCGTAGGCCCCAGTTGTTTGCGCTGAGGTCGTCATCGCATTACTAATAGCTGCATTTGCACCTTGTAGTGCTCCTACACCCATTCCGAAATAATCAGGTCCTGTTGTAGCTGCATTAGCGGCTAAATTTGTTGCTTGACCAATAGCGGCTGAAGGGGAAACAACTGTTTGTGTTGGGATTGCTGCAGCATTAGACGTTAAAGCCTGACCTGCAGTTAGCACATTACCATATTGTTGTGCAATTAAATCTTGTAATTCTTGTGGTGTCATTAAACTCTACCTATTCCCATGTTTTGTGCTTTGTCTTCTAAAGAATACATCATGTCATACATTTGTTTAGTACCTTGTTCTCTATTACCATTACCCGCAGCCATTACTGCTTGTTTCGTCATTACAAATTCGCCATCGGAGAGCATTGCAGGGATATCGTCAGATTGACCATCACCTGGACCATTAATCATACCGTCTTTTTCAGGAAAGTCCATCACTCCACCTTGGTTCATAGTGGCTGCATAAACGGGATTAATATCTTCATAAAAGTCTTTGTCGGCTGATCCAGATTTTAAATAAGGATTTTTTGTTGGATCGTAAAACATTTCTTTTTCTTCATCAGACATTGCTGCTGCTGCAACAGTTGCACCAACAGATCCTAGCTTTAGTAAAGTGCCATATTTTTCAAAGAAGTCTGTGACAGGAACGATGGATTGTGAACCATCAGCATTTGTAATAACTTTTGTTTTATTTATTAAGCCCTCTAAAAATCCCGGCTTCTTGACTGGTGCAGATAAATTAGTGCCTCCTGAACCGATTGATCCTATAGAGCCTCCTCCATCAACAGTGAAAGAACCTCCTTGTTGTGGTGTAACAATTGGATCTGTCATACCACCAGGAGTCATACCAAAACCACTTTTTACTCCACCCATAAATCCTTCAGGTGTGCCCATAGCACCAATACCTCTGGCCAGTGATCCGTAGGCCACGTTTCTTAAAACATTCTCAGGTTTGTCACCTGCAAGTAAACCTGCACCTGCTTGTGTTAACATCGGGTTCGCTGCTGCAAAACTTCCTATACCACGTGCTATATTTGCCATGGTTCCTGCACCTTGAACTCCTGCTAGACCAGGTAATAGTAGTCCAATACCGATTTGTCCAACAGGACTTCGTAATAAATCTTTTGCAGCTTTGAATATCTTCTTAAACATTTTTACTCCGGTAGTGTATGTGCTCCAGCAAATACATTCGGAGCTGTTACATGAACATCTCTTCTTATATCTGCTTCTTTTGTGTCTGTATCTGGATTGTCAATATCTGCCTGACATTCCTCATGTGAATTATATTCTTGACCTGTTTTAGTATTAGTGACAGTAGTTTCTACTTTTGCACTATATACAGGAACTTTTTTACCATCGATCGAGTCATAACGCAGGATCTTTGGTTCATCTACAATCTTTGCCATACTCTATTTTTATAGGTAGAAAGCTAGGAAATCAACAGGTTTATTGTTGTTGCTTGACTTCTAATACAGATATATCAGAGGTGAGATCTGTTGAAGACGCTTGAATTTTTAAAGAGTCTCCACCCTCATACACAAAAGGTCCATTGAGTTGTTGAGTAGCACCGTGAGCCACATCAATGTTATTAATTTCTACGTCAGTAGAACCATTATTATGTGTAATTTTTGCATTAACAGTACCTGATCCTGAATCATTATGAAGAACTATCGTTTGAACTATAAAGGTTGAAACAGGTGTTGGAGGAGTTGCTGCCACATTTGCAACAGGAACTGTAAAAATTGTTATAGCTGCAGTGTTAGCTGCTTTTTGTGTAAACCTTTTAAATACATCAGCCATCTATCTAAAAAACCACGCTCTTCTTGTGGACTCCTCTTGAGTGTCTTGTGTATATTGAGTGTTCAATTGTTGTATCATTTCCTCTAATTGTCGAATTAGTTCAGCAGACTGTTGAGCATCATACTCAGGTCTAGGGTCAGGAAATCTTTGTAATGTTAGTTTTGCCATTATCTTCTACCATCGGGTTGAATATCAAAACGTTGTGTTCCTAATCTCCAAGCGGTGCCTGTTGTATTAGAGACAACATTGACTGTGAATTCTCTACCTCTTCCTCGTAAGCTTACAAACTCTGTTGTGTCAGTAAAGGTCGCTGTCTTAATAGTGCTCGTTGTATTGTTTGGATAATACTTAAATTCTAATTTCATATTTAAAGTACCTTCTTGATTTTGAATATCAGGTATAAGTTTTTGTACAAAAAGAATATCATTACCTTCACCTATTTCTACAGATCCTGATTTCACAAAAGCAGTCATGGCTTCACCGTCTGCATTATTTCCTGTCTCATGTAAAAACATTTGAGTCGCACCATCAGTTAAACCAGAGATAACTTCATTGTTGGCCGTGGTCGTTGGTAAGTAGTCCGAGGCTACAGGATTATCATAGACTTCTCTATCAATCCAAGTTGTTCTATCTAGTGTTCCTGTCCACCAAGTTTGCTCTAGATAGTTATAAGCCACTACTGCGTTAATTGTGTCAGATCCTGTTCTTGGGTAAAACCATAATACTTCATTGTACTCGCCATTATGACCTACAAAAGCATTTTCAGATCCTGTTATATTAATATTGTCAAAAACAAACTGTTCCACGGTACACGGTAATTTTTTGACTGTACCATCAAACAGATAAAAAGAATCTTGCGACATCCAATAGGCAACACCGTTTAAATCAAGTCCTGCGTGACTACCAATGATTCCACAGTTTTGACCTAATTGTCGTAAACCAAAAGTAAAAGGAGGACCAATAAACTGCATTGAGTGTAATGATGTATCTGTCCATACAAGTATTTGACCTCTAGATCGCTCTGCTGCCACGATCCGTGATCCGTCAGCAATTCTTAATGAGCCAGCAGTATTTTCTGCTGTAGGTTGATACGTAGTAATATCTTCTTGATCCGAAAATCTTATTAGTAAGTCATCTTGTGAACTTACAGTTCCAATTGTGTTTTCTGTTCCCATAAAAAGTAAATGTCTATCAGGCGTTGAAACTAAACTTATTCTTGATGCGGTTGGTGCACCTGATATAGCAGCGGCTCTTGTGCTTACACCTGTTGATGTGTCCCACCTGAAGGCACCACCATTTAAAACTGTTGCAATTAAATCTTCTCCAAAATTATCTAGCGACCATTGTCTCGCTTCCAAAGTTACATTAGAAGCAGCAGAAGGAGTGCCCCATGTACTAGAGCCCCATGAGTCAGTGCCCCAACCAAAAGCTGAAGTAGATATCTCAGGACCAATAGTAATTTGATATTTAGCATTGCCTGATCCACCACCACTTGCTGTTGATCCTGAGGCAGCAGCGGTTGTTGTTACAACATAAGCATTGTTATTAGCTACTGATGTAACTTCAAATTCTTTATTCATATCCAAGCCATCAATAGCTGAGAAAGAATCAAAAGTAACAAAGTCACCTTTCGCTGCTCCATGCGCAGTATCGGTTACTACTACTGAGGTTGTTGCGTTTGTAGTAAAGGGATTAGTTAAAGCTTGTGTTTCTCTAATAGGGGTAATGTCATAAGCTAGTCCTTCTTCTATAACATAAAGCTTTCTATCAGTGCCAACAGCGTTGTATCGTGTGCCATCTAAGGCTACCCAAGCATGTTGATCACGAGCGACACCCACCAAGGTTGTGGAGATAAACTTCTCCCATCCTTTAATTTTCTGTGGTAATCCTTGAAAAAAACGTACGTTATCCCCATCTGTCCACTTGCCTTCGCCTGTGTAGTCGGTGACTTCTTTATTGATACCTGGTGCTGGTCTAAAATTTACTAATGGCATGACGTCAATATACTACAAAAATCCAATAGATAAATAGCTTATTTGAACATAAAAATATTAAGCGTCATACGTGCATCTTCAATACTATATCCATGATTACCAAAAGAAGTGTGATACAAGCCTTTTTCAAAATACACACAAGTATTTTGTACGAAATTTGCTTTTGATATTTCATTTTCTTGATTATCAGCAAGAAATTGAGTTCCCGAATCTAGGTTAGTATTAGAAAGATAAATTAAGGCTGTGTCACAATTATCTCTATGTATCCAATCTTTTTCTTCATCTTCGGCTAATCTAATATGAGCATATGTGACTATTCTTTTGTATTTATCTACATCTATTCCATTTAGTTTAAGGTAGGATAAAATATGTAAATGTAAAAAAGGATTTTCTTTTTCAAAAGAAAGTGTTCGTTTACCAGGCCAATCATATTTTCCTGGAATAATTTTATTCATTTCCTCTAATGTATAAAAATTTAACTTTTTACAATTCTCATATATGAGATTTGGAAAATCAAAAAAATTATAAATTATCTTAATATTTTTACTCATCTTTTTTAGCTACTAAAGACCCAACATGACCTTTAAAGGCTCTATTACCAAAGTGAGTTAAAGGCATAGCTAAGTCAGCCCAAATTTCACCACCACACTCTTGCCATAAACGAGAGAAGTAGTAATCTTCAGATAAATATCTTATTTGTGGTTGACCTTCTTTTGTTTTCGTATTGTAAGGTCCAACAGCGAATAAATCATAACAGTTATCAGACTTATAAGATCCACCATTAACAATTTGATCCGACTCATATTTTCTTTCAGGAAACTTTTTCATCATAGTTCTAAATACTTTTCTTTTAACTAACATCATACCTGTGGCTGCTTCTTGCACAGGAAAAAAACCTCCCTCACCTTTTAAATTTAAAGGGTCATCAAAATTTACATTATATCCTAAGGCTTTAGCTTCTATTTCATCAGGTTGTGCGTCAGGGTTTTCTTTTAAAATGTCTTTAATCTTTTCAAGGTATAAATGTTTTCTGGGATAAATTCCACAAGCTATATCTTTATCTACACAAAGTAATCGTTCAATATTTTTCCAAGTAAAACCTATGTCAGCATCTATGAATAAAAGATGTGTAGCAACAAAATCTTGTTGATCCATCATCATGGAGACTATGGTATTTCGAGCACGAGTAATTAAACTTTCATTACCCATTGTTTGTATTCTCATTGCAACATTGTTAGCTTGAGTCCAAGACTGTAACTCCAACAAGCCATGTAAAGTCGGTTCCGTAAGCATGCCACCATACATTGGCATCCCTAAAAATAATTTAAAGTTTTGATCTTTTAGTTCTTCTGGTTTAATCATTTGTTCCTCTATTCTGTAGGAAAATCTGTATTAAATGCAATTACAGTTTTTCTATTATTATCCTCAATGGGTGGTGACATGTGTGGTAAAAAAGCAGGGAAACTTATAATGTCCCCCTCTTCACAATCTTCGGTAAAATGTTTAAATTTAGTGCTTGCACCCTTTGAACATTCCACAAAATAAACATTAGCAAAATTTGAACCAGGATGAGTATGCCATCCATGCCTATTATTTTGACCATATTGTTGAAACCAAAAATTACCTACAATGTACCTATTAACATTCAATGCATGGCACATGCTTACCAAGTGATCACTAATTGTTTCTATAAACAAATTTTTATATTCTCGATGCATTGTTTTGGGAAGATTCCAATCTGTGTGCAGAATATCATTGGTTTCCACTTTATACGGATTTTGAGGTATCAAAGCTATCTGCTGTAAAAGTTTTTCTTTAATCTCTTGATGATTTTTTACCTTACTTTTAAATATATATTTATTTTCCATAAAATTCATTTATGTCTTTCTAGATAATGCTCCTACTGCAATTTTTTTATTACCAGAACTAGGTTCTCCCCAATGCCAAATATCAGAAGGAAAAAAAATTATCTTTCCCTTTTCAGGTTTTACTTTGTACAATTCTTCTTTTAATTTAAAACAAGTATGTCCGTCTTCTGAGTTTGATAAATATAAGATAAAAGAAAAATCTTCCGTTTGTTTATGATCATGAGCTTTCTCATAACCACTCTCATAAAAATGAATTAAATGCACATGATGTAAAACTGTATCCCCATAAGGAATTTTATCTAAAATTTCGTTAACCATTTTAACAGTAAAATTAAATTTAAGTATATTTCCTGTGTGATAGCCATTTACACAAGAATGATTTGGAAGTAAAGAACGATTCAAATCTGGTCTTAAATCTTTAAACACATCTAATGTGTGTAAAAATTTATCTACAATATTTTCTTCTATCTTATTTTCTAAAACTTGTAACAACTACATTTTCTCCTTAATGCAATACTTAGATTTTAAATCCTAACATAGGTCTTTTATCAAACTTAAATTCTTTGTATGGTCCGTCTTGATCAACATAGTGTAGAAATACTGTTATAAAATGATCATGAGTGCACATTTCTCTCCAGTGAATTTTCTCCATCCCTTTGAATATTACTGCATTGTTAGGAATCATTGGAAACTTATGTTCAATTCTACACCTTTTCACTTCTTCTTTTCTATTATAATATTTATAATCAGAATTCTCATCCTCTTCTCCAACAAATATTTCATAAGGTTGATCTATAGGATCTGCTCCTAAACATAAAGCCACCGTATATTCACAAGATTCTCTATCTTTGTGAATTTTTAAATCTGAGCCTTTGTCATAAATTCTAAAGAAAGAGTATGTTGGCCATAATTTTTTTCCAACATTTTGTTCTATAACAGGAACACTAGCATCTAATAGCGTTTCCATAAGAAAATCACTATGTTCAGATATTAATGATTGTGTTTGACGATCAACATTAAATTTTTTCATATTTGAATATTTTATAATTGAGTAAGAATAAGCTAAATTTAAAATTTGTTTTGGTAAAAATTCTTTTATAAAAATTGGTTCCATTTATATTACCCACGCTATCAAGGCATAACGTGTTCCTTTTGTTATTTTATTTACTTGATGAGGAAACATAAAATTAGACGGAAATATAACTGCGTCACCTACATTTTGTGGCACAATATGATGCCCACCTGGAATATCAAAAACAAATTCTCCACCTTCATACTCGTTGTTTAAACAAATAGAAATAGACAGATGTCTCTCTGTTACTTTAGCACCAAAATCTTTGTGAAAATCATAACCTGCTTTGTATTTGTTTGCATCGTATCTAAGTATGTCAAGTTGAGATATTTTATCTATGTTAATAGAATTATTATTTTTATAATGATCAACACATTGAAATATTTTTTCTTTCACTGCATTTAAACAAATTTTTTCTCCGAATGATTTAGCGTCTAATAAAGATCGAGTTACACAATTTCTTATATCTTTATCCACACCTTTTCCAACAGTGCCCGCATCAATATAATCGTTATCAAAATAGGAGATAATTTTTTTACAAAAATTTTGAGGTATTATTTTTTTGACTTCTAAAATATATTCTTTCATTTTTTATTTATACACAGAAAATTTAGTAAGTAATACTGTGTGCAGATAGGTAGTTATTCCTAGCTGTAGTTGCTGCTGTCACCGCTGCGGAATCATCTTCTGCACCAGCATCAGCATGACCATCATATGTTGTTGTATAAGTATCATTTGCTTCACATCTTATTACAACATTTGTTGCCCACTGAGGAAAGGAGGATATTGCAAGATTGTCATTATTATTTGTGTACTCAATTTCACCTGTGTTTGTCGTAGCATCCCACTGTAAAGCATGAATACCAGAATCTATTTCAGTATGAGATCTTACATTTAAGTGTACTTTACTATCGAGGTAAACATCGGATTCAGTGTTACCTGTGCCTTTAGCGGGTCCATCACCATCTAATGCTCCTCTAGAGTCAAAAATTATAGTAATTCTACTATTTACGGTTGTGTTGTTTACGGTTGTTGCCATCTTTTTTTACCTTTTTTTCCTTCTTTACTTTTATCTTATTATTACTTAATTGTCTAATGGTTTCATCTTCACCTTTTGTATTTTTTTCTTCAAGGGCTTTTTGATGATCTCCTATTTTTCCGAAAAGACTAGTTATATTTTGCATTTCTTTTCTTGTTTGAGGTTGAGCAGCTAAAATGTTATTCATAACATTTTGACCTTTGACCATTTCATTTCTAAAAGATTCGGTTGCTGCTTGAACTCCTGCCGTTTTTGCTGAATTTTCTACAAGAAGTAAAGGAAGCCAAGCTATAGAACATCCCCACTCTTGTACATCCAAACCTGTTTGAGGGTGTTTGCCTTGAAGCATGTTGTACCAAACACATTGATGTTTAATACATTTTTTGTTGAGTAACGGACATTTACCGTCAGGGTCGAATATGGGCATTAATCTTTGGCGGCTATAATTACGTTTGCATATTTAACGTTTGCAGCAGGTACAGTTACTGAGACATCAGCAGTTGCACTTGATAAAGATCCACTAAAGGGGTGCGAGTGTGATCCACCTCCACCTGTGGGAGTTATTGATCCTGGTCCTCCAGGAATAGGGTCTTGACTTTGCCAACGATCAGGGAAACCTATACCAGTAATTCGATTTGAAGGTTGAGGTTGATCTGGATCTGGATTACCTTTAGCTATGTCGTGAGTGTGGCTAGCGATTGTTGGCGTGGAAAGTGTTGTTCCTCCCACTGTTCCAGCAACAGAACCTGTAACAGTTGCTGTATCTGTTCCAGCTTTATTAGTTGTAGCTAAGAAAGAAGAGAAGTAAGCAGTAGAACCACCTGTACCTCCACCTGAACCTGTGACAACTGACATTACAGATTCTGATAATGCAGCAGCAGTGTCTTGTGTCCAACCTGTTGGAGCAGACGCTTGATAAAAAACTTGTTTTGTTCCAGAAGGAAAAGGTTCAACTCCACTTAAATTTGAACCGTCACCTGTAAATGTTGTAGCAGTGACAGCACCATTTGTTCTAAGAATAATTTGTCCTGATGAACCAGCAGTAACAGTGTCTTTAAAAGTTGTAGCTCCTAGTTTATCAACTGAGTTGTAAATTTTAAAATTTGCAGAACCCTCACAGTAAACATGTGAATAGGCTCCTTGTGCTATAACAAAACCATTTGCAGTATGACCTGTTGCAGCTATGGTGAGAGTTTGAGAACCTGTTGTATTATTAAAGAAAACATATTCACTTTCAGTGGCAGGAATAAATACTACGATATCCCCTGTTAAAGCTCCTGTGAGTTCAATTACTTTATTAGAAGACTCAGCAGTTGGATCTGCGTCCGCAGTTGAAAGAGTAATATTAGCAGAACCTGCAACAGATTTAGCTAAATAACCACCACCAAAGGCATCTAAAACATCCAAATTATTATTGGTATTTGTACCCCAGGTATTGGCGTTAGCCCCTGTTTCCATCTTTTCTAATTTGAATCTACTTGTATATGTACTTGCCATGTTTAAACCTCTCTAAAATATATCTTTTTTTGTTATTCAAGCAACACTTTTTATGCTGCATCTACCTCTGTCCAAGTATTACTTGCACCTGTTACTACATTTGCCCAAGGTGTGGAAAACGGATTTCCTGTGACTATCGATAAGTCAAGTCCTGTTAAATTTACTGTAGCACTACCTGTAGCTGTTGCTGTTCCTGCAGCAAAACTCATGGCAACTGTGGAAACGCTTACAATTACACCCGTTCCTACTTCTACTGTTTCCGTACCTAAAGCAGAAGTCATTGAAACTCCTGTAGGTTGTACAAGAGCATCTGCCTCTACAGTAGCAGTTCCAAGAGCAGAAGTCATAGTGACTGGAACAGGATCTACTTGAGTATAGATATCAATTACAGGAGTTCCAATAGCAAAATCTAATTGATCGGAAGGTGCAATAACTGCAACACTTCCTTCACCAGAAACAGTCGCTCCTGATAAAGCTACGCTTACTAATTGACTATCTAAAGTAACAAGAGATGTTCCTGTTTCAGTTGTATCACCTAGAGCACTTGTCATCTCTAAGCCTGTTACAGAAACTATGACACCTGAACCTACTTCAACTGTAGGAGTGCCTAGGTCCGTGGACATCGTCACACTTGTGACGTTAGTAATAAATTCTATATTCTCATTCCATGCGAAAGAACCCCAAGTATTTCTTCCCCAACCTGCATCAACGGTTCCGTCTGCTACTTCCGTGCCTAAACCAAATGATGTGGATAAGCTACCAAGAACGACACCTGCGCCTTCTTCAATTGCAAGTGCACCAGATAATTGTGTTTCAAATGTAACAGGTGTTACAGAAATAACGTGTTCAGGTGTACCTGTTGCAGTTCCTAAAGCAGAAGATACTTGTAATGAATCTAATGTGACTAAGCAATCAGCTACGACACTTTCCGTGCCTAATGCTGTTGTAGTCGATAACCCAGTAACAGATACTGTGATCGAGCTTTGTTGGCCCCAAAAGCCTTCGCCCCAATTATTTTCACCCCAAGCATCTGCCATGGTAATGCTCCTCTAAATTAAGATAATCTTAATATAGCACTTGAAGCATCATTGGTTGGGAATGCGATTGTGAATGTACCGTTTGTTGATGTTTTTACACTTCCGAAATCAAGAACACAAATAGCTGCGTTTGTATTAGCTGATGATCTATTATAGATCAAAGCTGCTTGAGCAGAAATTGTTGCTGATGTAAAACTTGCGTTTGCAAAATCAACAAATGCTGTAGAAGCTGTTGCGCTAGTTGCTGTTAAGCCGATAGTTGGACTTGTTAAAGTTATACCACCTGCTGCATATGTTCCTGAATTACCTACTTCGTTTGTTGCTGAGTAGGCTGTTGTGTTTCCATTTAAAGTTACTGAATTTGTGTACAGAGCGAGATTAATTGTATCATTATCAATATCGTGGTCCCCTGCTAACAGCTCCTTTTTAAAGGAAGCACAGACTGCTTGGTTTATTGCCATGTTTTATGCCCTCCTTAGGCTTTTGGGTCTGCGGAAGGCAAAGCCACTCTAAGGACTCCATCCACATACTCGTCTCTTCTTTTACGTCCCATTTGCTCATTAGCAAAAGCCTGTAAAGCTGTTTGGAACTTTTGAGTGTATAATTGCATATCTTGTGCGTTTTTCAAGTATGAAAATGCTTCGGATAGCGTACCATACAACAAAACTTCTGGTGCATTGTTTGATATAAAGGTCGTTGTTGAAGTTATACCTGCACCATTTCCTAAACGTTCTGGTGTTTCGTCATACCACATTTCTACTGTGTAAGCCGTATTTGGAGTAGGAGCTACAATCAAAGTTGTTGCGTCCCAATTTCCCCAATATTTAGGTTGACCTGTAAAATTTGTATCTGTCGTAGATCTTTCTACTGAATATTCGTCCATAAAAGTAGCATCTCTTTGCTCTAACCAAGTTCTTGTTCCATCATCAGCTACAATTTGTAATGCTCTAGCAAACCTAAACCCACCTTCTGGGCCACTAACATCTAAAAAAGCATTGTTAGCTTCAAAAGTTGTTGTTGCATATCTTCTTTGTGCATCAGTATCTATAAGTCTATCAATTTGATTTTCAATATTTGTAAGAAAAACATTTATAACTGTATTAGAAAGTACATCAGATGTAACCTCTGTGTAGTTTCTTACATTATCTAAAAGTTCAGAATAATTCATGATATTACCACTGTCACATTACCAACCACTGATACAAGTGTCAATTTTTGATTCGGAATTTGAGGTAACATACTAGATGACGTTGTTGGTGCAGAACCATCATTTGGTGAGGTTCCTTGCACAGTTGTCATAAAAGCACTATCTCCAGGATCACCAACAAACACAGTAACTGGCATTGGTTGCCCAAATGTATTAGTTGTTGCATCATCGGGACCTGGTGGTGAGTTAGCTTTTAAAATTTTATTTGATTCTGGTCTTGGATCTCTAAGCGCTACAGGATCGGCAGGGTGATAACCGGGATCTAATTGTGGGTGCTTAGGTTCAAAACACGAAGGACAAGTAAATAGTCCATTCCATTCTTGTCTTAATTGTAAATATTTATATTGTTGCCCACATCTATCACAGATAGCTAAAGAACGATTACCATTTGCAAAGGTCATTTTACCCTACATAGAAACTACGAGGCACAATATTTACAGAAGTTGATTGACTGTCTTCAGTCAACGCTCTTTGTAATTCTGCTTCATATCTTCTTTCTAATTCTTGAGAACGCTCAGGTGCAATTTCTTGTCCTATATAATAAGCTAATCCTGAAACTGTACATGGTAGAAATCTAAAAGGTGCATCTGGATCATTTGTGTAATTACCTACATCTTCTATTCTTGCCACATAAAAATAATTTATTTGTGTGTCGGTTGTATTGGGTGTTTGATAAAGACTAATTTCTACATTAGATAAGTTTCTTCTTACATAATATTGACTAGGTGTTCCTGTTGAAAACTTGTTAGGTATGTTTTCATACTCTGACCTTGATATTTTTGTCATGCTTGTATCTGTCGTTGTGCTTCCACTTACATCTCTGAAAACTAATTCAAGAACATCTGAAGCATCACTAGGAGCAGTATATGTTGTAGTGCTGGCTGTTAGATTTTGTGTGTGATTTTTTACTTTCCATAAATGAATACCTCGGTTTCCCCACTCAGAAAACAACAAGTTAAGATTATCTCTTGCTGCTTGTAATTCATATCCCGTTCTTAAAGACTTACCACATCGTGCATAAGCACGATCAATAATTCTATCAAAACTAAGATTAAAAGTAGTAGTACCCGAGGTAGCCATTACATACCTCTTCTTGCTTTATGAGGGTTTGCGCCTGCAGAACCGCCGCCACGCATTTTTTGTATCATGCCACCGCCACGTTTCTTGACAACGTTCTTCTTTTTTGCTCCGCCGCCACCTCTCATTTTAACAACATTCTTTTTCTTCATCATGATGTCCGCTCCTTTTTAAATATACGTTCATATTCGTCTTGCCTTGTTTTTACGACTTCCTCGTAATACTCGGCTGGCCATTTCTCATAATAACCTATCTTATGTAGTTTGCAACTTGCTTCATACAACTGTTTAAACTTCTGTACCAACATCATAGAATAAGCAAGATCTGTGTGATATTCAAAATTATCAGTAGGTTCAACTAAAAATTCTTGTTCTTCAACAGAAGCAGGATTACTTGGATGAAAACCCATAAAATATACATCTCGTTTATTATAGGTTTTATTATAAAAATCTATCTTATCTTGAAATTGTTCAGGTGTATATTGATCCCAAAAAGGATCACAAAAGATAATAATGTCGTGTTTCTTTTTATTCCAATCTTTTAATACATTGGTGAGGTGCTTTTCATATTTGGTTTTGTCAGATCTAACCTCTATTCTTAGCTTACCATCTTTTCTCCACTTCGCAGCAAAAGGACATGCTGGAAAGCCTAGATGTTTATTCATTGGTTCTAAGACATTCTTAGACCAATCAATTACATCATCTTTTATTTTTTCTGCTTGTTTTTTTCGAGACAAAAGTTTTTACATTCGTTGGCTTACCGCCTGGATTGCCAGCAGCACGTTTTCTTCGTACTGCTGACGCTTTTTGAGATGTGCTCATACCTCTTGCTTTTGCAAGCGGAACACATTTTGGATATTTTCTTTTTGAACCTTTAGACCTACCGCAGGGTTGGTACTTACCATCTTTTTTAGGTGCACCAATGTCCACCCATTTTTCTTTCACCCAAGCACGTAAACCTTTTTTAGCCATTACCAGATTTGATTATAAATGGCCCAAAGAACAACTAACGCAAAAACAGCAGCTATCGCTTTGCCTTTTTTGTTTAAGCCATTCCACTTATTCCATAATTTTCCCATGATTTACCTCCTTAGACATAAAGTTTGGTTTTTTTTCTTTTTGAATTTTCAACCATGCCACACCCTGCAGCAACGATTGATCCGCCCTCAGCCATACGATTAGCAGATACGGATTTTCTTTGTTGTGAAATTGTACCACCCATAGCTTTTTTCTTAGCTTTCTTTTTGCCACCAGGTGTTACTTTTCCACTACAAACTGCACTAGCATACATATTTGCATATGCGCTAGGATACACTTTAAATTTACGTTTTGCGGCGGCTTTTCCTCTTGCGCAGAGTTTTCCCATTTTTTTTACCTCCTGGTTTCATTACTTGTTTGGCCATTTGTGATCTACTAATAGCCATTAAAATTCACTGTAATTCTTAATTAGAAATTCTTCCATCCAAGCCATTTTTTCATCAATTGCTTGAATTTGTACTTTTATAACAGCAACATCTTGTTGCATTTTTGCAACACTATCTGCTTTTTTTTCTACTGCATTTAAACGTTCTGACCACATGCCCCATGTGATCAACATTGTGCCAATTAGGACAAGATAAGGTAATATGGTTTTTATATCTAATTTAATCATTTTGTTTTAGCACTCATGTTACTTAAAGGGTTATTTAAAGCCTTATTAATTTGTAAGTCAAGGTTTTCTTCGATAAGCTTGAGCTCATTAAATATCTCTCTAGTGTCTTCTTTTTGTCTGTCTTCGACGTCATTCACAATTTCGGTGATGTGACGCACGTCATTTTCAACGTTGCGAAGATTCGTTTTAAGGTCGTCCTTAAGTTCCCTACTAACTTGGGATATTAGGCCAATTTCCTCTAAAACTATATTAAGCTCACTTTTTAAACCCTCAACCTTTTGTAAAACAATCTCCATTTGTGCGTTTGTATTGCTCTCCACAAGTGCAATCTTCTTATCAAATCCGCTTAAATCCGGCTCCTGATAGGCCTCTATAGCTGCGGACATATCTTGAAAACGTTTATACATTTCAAATCCACCATACAAAGCACCCACGGCACTACTAAGTGCAAGGATAATTGCCATCATTTTTCCTCCTTTGAAGGAAATTCCGCCTATTGAGACTTCTGCCATTGTGAGTTCACCATATCATTCATTGTTTCATTTTGAGCCTTATTGAAGAGTATACCATACGGATCATCTATTGTCTTGTTCAAATACTCAGTAACGTTTGTATCTTGTATGTATGCTTGACTATCAAAAAAGGTTTTTGTATTGCCAAGTATCTGCATCACAATTAATGTTTTCATTTGAGCATCATCATCATATCTAGCTTTATCATCTATTTTTTTTACGATTTTGGTAGCAGCTTTTTCTTTTTTTGTTACTTTAGGTTTAGATGATTTCTCTTCTTTTGGCTTTTCTTCTGGATCTTTTTCTTTTTCTTTTGGTTGCAGTTCTTTTTGTTCTGATTCCTGTGGTTCTTCTTGAGATTCTTCGATAGTCTCTTCTTCAGGTTCAGCCTCTACAACTACAATTTCTTCCATTTCCATTTCAATCTCCATCTCTATCTCTGTTTTAACTTCAACAATTTCAGGTTCTGGCTCTGGTAAATTAATTTCAATTTCAGCTATTTCTAATTCAACACTTGCAAGTGTTACCTCTTCTACCTCAGGTTCTACAGGAGTGAATGATATCTCTCCTTCTTCCATACTAATATCATTATATTCAAACACTTCTTCAACAAAGTCTAATTCAACAGGATTAAAGATATCTAAATAATATATTTCTTCTAAAGTTGTAATGTGTTGAGTAACAATAGTATTAATTACATTATAGAAAACATTGATGCTAACATCATCAAATAAAGGACCAATAGCAAGATTGATGTCTCTTCCACCAACTTCAACAATTATTTTATCTAATATGCCACTGAAATTGAAAGAGCCATTATAAGATTGGTAGCCTGTTGATACTCCAGATTCAGACAAGACGTCAGTACCTGAAAAGACTGAAGTAGTTCCATTAAATCCTGAAACGTGCATGTATATTCTATCTTGAGCATCTTGTTTATCTACTTCAATTGAGTATTTGATTTCTCCACCGTTATCTATTTGTAAATCTGATATGTCAATAGTGTTAAAAAATGTTGTACCCATACCATCAACACCCATCGTAGACGTTGAGTTACCTCCTCCTGTAATTTGAGCACATTTATCTGCACCTAACCCATAACAAGAATTACCACTAGGCATACTTGCAGGACCTTGACCCGACCAGTCATAATCCATATCACCTTCTTTGTTTATAGCTACATATCCATTATCACCGTCAAGAATGTCTCCTGAATCTTCATTCGTAATAGTAGTAGTGGTTGTTGTTTTGGTGGTAGTTTCAGTAAAAATTATTTCTGTACCTTTATCTTCTTCTGTTTTAACAACGACAGATTCTTCTGTGATTGTAACTCCAGGAATACAAAGACCTTCTACATCAGGTAGACAAGTGTTAGCTTTTAAAGAAAAGGGAAGTATTAATATAGAAAGTATTATAGCCCAAATAAATATGTCTTCTTTTTTCATACATTAAAACAATAAAAGACCAGTGGTAATAAGAAATAAAGTCTTATACAAGGCAATATACCCTGCATCACTTAATTCTCCTTTAACAGGTTTTGCAGCCTGTACATATTCAGTTTTATATCTACTGCCATCTGGAATCTTATCCGGATTAGCTTCCCAATATGCAGCGGCTTCCGCCCCGATCAAACCTGATACAGGGCACGGGGTCCCCGCATCCATCATGCTCGTCCAGACACGAGGGTCCTGACACAAAAGGGCCACCGCCGACACTTTCATGCCAAATGCGTACTGAGAGCGAGAAAGCTTAAGAAGCTGACACAGCTCGTCATCGACCAAAACGCCTGTAGCTAAACCCAATACATTATTTTGAACACTTCCACCCACACCAACTTTACATATATCTGAATTAGAGTTTGGAATTACAGGTGCATTTGCTGTTGGTGGCGTATTATTTACTACCGTACTCGACACGGTATTGGTCTCAGCAAAGGAGTTTGAAATTGATAAGTACATAAATATCAAAGATAAGAATGCACAGAAAAGATAGAAGTATCCTTTTAACATCTCCATCTCTTTCTTGCTTGTCGTAATCTTGAATTAGGGTCTTTTGCTGCCTTCGGAAACTTTTTCATTTGTCCTGCACTTCTAGCACAAAACGATTTTCTTCTTTTTGCTGACTTAGAACCAGGTTTTACTTTACCTGTAACAGCAGTTTTTAATTTAGAACCAGGGTTGTCTCTTCTATATTTAGCAACACCTGCCTTAGTCATTCCCGCCCCAGATTTAGTGGAGCGGAAATATTTTTTAGTTTTTGGGGGTTGTTTGTCTCGTTTTCTCATTATGCAAAAAAACAAGTCAATGATGTTACATTAGTAAGAGTAGCGTGAATTTGTGTTGAAAATCTCATACCCTCATCACCAATGTAAGTTTCAATTACTGCGGTAGCACTGCCTGGAGTATCAATATCGAATAAGGTACTTCCAGTGGCAGAATCTTTAAGAACTATACTTCCTGCAGATCCTGCGCAAACTGCATGAATAGCAATAAGCCTTGCTGGTCTTGTAGTCACATTACCTGTTGCAGTAACTTTTGCCGAACTTGTACCTATCATAGTTTACTCCTTACGCAGGTACATCGCCAGCAAGTGCTATTGAATTATTTTGTAAATATTTCACAGTCACTGTTGCAGCACCTGTTGTTGCGTCACCACTAGCACCTGTAAAATCAGCTACTACTTGAATATCTGTTGTGCCAATATCGGTAGCTTCTGTGTCAAGAGTACCATAAGTAGTACCTAATGCTTTAACATTCGCAGCATCAATAAAAGCATTGGCATCAGCTATTGTTCCTACTGAAACAGTTGCAGCACCAGAGTCATTATTTACTGTCGTTACATTCAATACCACATCGGTGATTTGTGAGTTTGCAGGAATTGTTGCTATCACTTGGTTTAAGTGAGAAGCACCAATAATATCAACAATTGCTGATTGTGCCATTACAACAAAACCTACGTTCTTGACATCTGAGCCAAGAGTAGTTCCTGTTGTGTCTTTAATTGTTCCGGCCTTTACTGGTCCAGAAAATGTAGTTGTTCCCATGTCTATCTCCTTTTGTTAATAGTCCCCGAAGGGTCATAGGGTTAATAAAGTTTTAAAGTACCATAAAAAAAGGGGGCCTTAAAGCCCCCTTTTGATTCTTATGTATTTAATGCTTATGCAGCACCTGGTGAACCGAATACACATCTAGGATCTGAGAATCCAAATGAATATCTCTCTCTAGCTTTGTATCTTACATTTCCTGTGTCGAAATCACCTTCCATTGAAGTTCTAATTGGACTTCTTTGGAATAATTTGAATCCGTTAGGAATGTCGGTTTTTAGGAAGAATGCATCTGGGTCAGTTAAGTAGTTGTTTACTGTGTATCCCTCAGGAATCATACCCATGTTTCTTGATGCATTTATATCGTTGTCAGCAGTACCAACTCTGAAAGCAGACTCGGTTAATCTGTCAGCAACGAATTGTAGCTCAGAAGGAACAATAAGTTTTCTTCCTTGAGTAGAGATTAATAAACCTCTCTCGTCTACAAATGCAGCAATATCAATTAAAGATTGCTCTAATGATGCTTCATTAAGATCAGCAGCCACAGCAAGTTCATTTCTCAATGTACCTGCTACAAGCGGGTGTGCGTCAGAAAGAAGAGCAACACCGTCACCACCAGGGAAGTTGTTGTCAAAACCATTATTTAAAATGTTTGCAGCTTTCACCTGTTTTGTGTTTGCCATGGAACGTGCAAGTGCTCTTGTATATCTTGCTGAGATTCTGTCATAAAGATTATCTTCAACAGCTTCTTCAGTGATTGCAAAACCAAGTGCAATTGTTTCATGTGTGTAACGTGCTGTGAAAGTTTCTGTCGCATTGTCATAAACAATTGATCCACCTTCACTCTTCGTTCTTGCATTACCAAATCCTGATAACATTACTTCTTCTTCGAATGCACGATCGGAAGTTTCTGTTTCAAAGATTTCTGCGTGTTGAGCGTCATAGCGCCCGTACTCCAAGCCGAACAGGGCGTTCAAACCTGGCTCTAACTCTTTAACGAGTTGACTTCTAGATATAGCCATAGTTTAACCTCCTATATACCTGTAGTATCTCTATACTGGTGCTTATTAATTCTAACAAGAATGTTAGCGTTAGCTTCAGTATAGTCGCTGTTGTCCACATCTGTTGAAAGTGCGTACACAGCGAAGTTTGATGCACTGCTAGTTGCAAACGTGCTTCCATCAAGAACAACGGCAGAAATACCTGATGTGGTATCTCCTGCGCTATATGTTGCGATGTTAGCTGTTGAACCAACTTGTGCTTGTCCAGCATTTGCGTCATCTACTTTGACTTCAAATACCACATCTGGATCTGTGATTACGTTAGCAACGATATCACTTGCTACAATGGCGCCTGGATAATGATTTGAAAAAGTTGGTTTAGACGTTGTAGGGTCTGTATAAAAGCAACCGTTAAAAATACCAATTAGTTCAGCACCAGCAGTAGATCCACGAGAAATCGACCCATTTGCATTTAATACAACTGGATCACCTTGAAAGATTGAATTTGTCTCGTTACTTGCTATTGACAGCTCTTGTTGGCCTTGACCATTATAAGCTGCACCAAGCATTTGAACGGGACGAAATCCAAAGTTTCCTTGTTGATTTGCCATAGTTCATCTCCTTTATTATTAAGTATCTTGAGATGGTTTTTTATTTCCGCCACCAAAAGATACACGACTTTGCCTATCTGCGTTCATAGGCATGCTAGGATGTTGTTCTCGCAGTGGATCTGTTTCCCAAGCTTCTGTCTGTTGATCAGTCATTCGCTTGTAATGTGCATTACGCTCATTAATTGTTTCCACTGGCATTCTTGCCAAAAGCAAGTCTCCCACGCTGATGACACCCTCATAAGCTTTGATACTTCCATTATATGCAGAGTATTGACCTTCTGTATGTGAGTCTGATCTCACTAACTCCCAGCCTTCTCTGAGTCTGGCATTGACGTTTTTAGTATCGTCCATACCGTTGACACGATGTCGAAGCCATCTTTGCTTATATCCATCAGGACATGGTGGTGCGTCTAATTGAGACGGTGGTTTCCAAGGTTTTCTACGTTCCTCAGTTACCCTTGTTTGTGCACTTCTTGGTGTTTTATTATCTGTCATTTTGTACCTCCTTAAACGTACTTAGCATACTCAGATAGGGGAACCCCTAACTTTTTTGCTATTTTCACTTGACTAGCGGTCAACTTAACAGACTTGCGCCCCGGTGTTGCAGACCTTGTGGCAGAAGCAACGGGTTGGGCGATTGTGTTACCTCTGATCGTCTGATCCGAGTCTTTAAAAGACTCTGGAAACTTGTTTTTAACTCTATTAGTCAATTCATCATAATAGTCATCTGACTCTGTGTCAAATCCTTCTGCTACTAATCCTCTGTGTATTCTTTGAGCAAAGTCAGTCATATCAGCATCTGATCTAAACCAAGTATTCTTCTCTGCCCAAGCTAAAGCTTTGTCAGAGGGTTGTGGTCTAGGTTGTTGTACAACTTGTTGAGCATTATTTTCTAATTCTTTTGAAAACTGCTCATACTCTTGTTCTTTTTTAGATTTAGTAACTCTTATTCTTTCTGCTTCGAGATCCAGTTTAGTTAAAGCTTGTCTAGCTTCTTCTTCTTTGTGATAATCACCTGCTTCTCTAGCAGTAATAAGATTTTGACGAGCAAGATCAGACGCCATTTTGTTTCTTACTTCACTTTCTGACATATAACCTTTGTCAATGTCATAAGTTTTTTTCTGAGTGTCTTGCAATTCTTTTTGCACGTTTTGTGCGAAAATAAGAGCAGCTTCTTTTTCTCTTTCAGCTTCTCTTACTTTCCAAGTCAGCTTGTCTATTCTCTTTTTAACCTTATCAGAATATTGATCCATCTCACCTTGTTGTTCAGCAACAACAGGGTTCAGAGGATCTTTTTCTTCGGTTTTTACTTCTTCGTACTGTTCTGGTGAAACAGCACCATGAGACTTATCTTCTAATTCGACTTCTGCTCCTTCACCTGACGTATCAAGATCAACTAGCTTTTCGTCTTTTGCAGTGTTAAGTTCTGTTTGCATGGTACCTCCATGTTATAGTATTGTTAATATGTCCTCTGGATTATCAACAGTTCCGAGTATTTCATCATCATTGAGTAATCTTACTTCTCCTCCATCTATTCTGATTCTAGAACCAGCGTATCTGCCAAACACGACCCAATCACCTTGTTTACACCAAGGTCCATTAGGAAACTTTTCTTTATCTGCATAAGCATCATCGCCCACGGCTAATACCATGGCAACAGATGCAGTTAATTGTGAGTCTTCGATAGTTTTATCTGTTAGTAAAATACCACCTTTTGACTTTTCTTTTGCTTTGAAAGGTAAAACTAAAATTCTCCATCCAACGGGTTTTGGTAGTTTATCTATTTCAGTTTTTTCTTGATCAACCCCTTTAGAAGGATTGTTAAGTTTTGCTTTTACGTGATCTGGCACGTATAACGTTTTAGTCATCAATTTTCTCCTCTTGTTCCAGCAGGCGAGAAAGTTCCTGTTGGCATGCTTCAAGCATGTGTATCTTTCCTAAAATATACTTGTAATCCTCAAATTTTTCAACCCCTACAATAAGATTTTCTAGGAGATTTTCTTTTAAACCTTTGAGTTCTTTTTGATAATTGTGAAGAACAAAAATACTCATTTAAGACAATTAAGACCAGGTACTGTCTTTTCAAAAAATTTATAAGTTTGATCTTTACTTGCATACCATGTTTGTTCTTGACTACCATTAACACCTAAACCACCTGCCATGACTGCTGGAAGGGTTATTCGCACAGCCTCAGAAACGGCTTGCAGTTGATAGTCATCTCCAAACATTACTCCATTAGGTTTTAGTTTAGGCCACCAGTTTTGTATATCATCTATTACAGGTTCATACTCATGTGCACCATCAACCATTATATAATCAATAGTAGCTTCTTCAAATTTCTCTAAAATACTTGTATCATCTGATCTTCCTTGACAAGGAATAACCATATTTCTTCCAATAAAGTATTGAAGATTTTGTTTAAAGATATTTGAAAAGTCTTGAGGTAAATTCAAATTTGCGTGTTCTGATGAACCTGCAAAAGTATCTACACAATAAATTTTTACGTTTTCTTTATTTGCATTTATTAAGCTTGTAGCTAAGTAATGTGTTGATCTACCTAGAAAAGATCCAATTTCAACAATCTTTCCATCTTCAGGTATTTGGTCAACAATCATATCGTAAGTTTCTGAGTAATTAAACCACCCAGGTATTTTAAAATACGTGTGTTTCATCGTTAAGAATATCCTTATTTAGTTATCTTAACTATTTGTATCTTTTTATAATTAATTTTCAACCCTTGTGGTGTCGGTCCTTTTTTGGGAGGAACTGTTTTTGTTAGTCTCTGTTTCTTCATGTTCACATATTGCGCATTCACACATACAGCTTGTACCACAATGGCACAAACAATCACATTTAATGCACTTCTCCATCATTAATTCGCATTTTAAACATAAGGTATCACAACCCTCACACATTATTTCTTTTTAGTTATTAAACCCATAGCACCTTTTGCTCCTTTGATGCCAAAACTTGCCGAACAGGCAATATATAATAAATGTTTATAATAATCAGGAAGTGAATGTAAGGCTTCAAAGCCCGCTTTAATATGAGGAGTCCATCCAGGTATAAAAACCGCTACCGCCGGAACCAACAAACATATTAAAATTAGTTCGTCTTTCCAGCTACCTTTCATTTGATCAACTGCAGTGGCTTCCCAACTAATTTTTCCGGCTATCTGTTGCTCTTTCAAACTCTTCTGTGCCTTGATTTCAGTCAAAGCAAGATCTGCTTTTGCTTTTTTAGTCTCTACAAAGCCAGTAACAGCGTCTTTAACCATTCCAGCTATTGGACCAGCTAATAAACTAAGCATTTTTCTCTACACCTTTGATTTTTTTCTTGTTTTTACTTGCATAAAACACTTTTTCACCAGTTTTCTTGCCATAAGTCTTTGTCATGGCCTTTTTAATCTTTTTACCCTTCTTGGTTAGTGGCATTAGTTCTCTCTCTTGCAACATTTGCTCTTAATTCCGCTAAATCGTAGTCTTTTTGAAGTTTTTTAGAGTCAAGAACTTGTTTATAGTCAAATTGATTTTCTTTTAAGGCTTGATTTTCACCTTTTAACTGTGCTTGCATCTCCATTTCAGCTTGTTTCAAGGCTAATTCTTGTTGTTTGAGTAAAACAAGAGGATCCATGTTCTGATCTTGCATTGCTTCTGCTTCTTCACCGACCATTTGCTCAGTAATTTTTACAATTTCATTATCTATAGCTGCAGCTCTCTGCATTTGTAAAGCTTGTAATGCTTCTGGTGGAACTTGCTCACCAAATTGTTGACGTAATTTTTCTGCTTCCTCAACCATTGCTTGATCAACAGTTTGTGTTGCAAGTAAAGAAACGTGTTGATTAATATGTGACGCTAAATTCATCACAGCCATTGGATTTGCTTTCACTAAAACAGACGACATAAAAGTTCTGTGTGCTTTTATGTGAAGTTCATGATTTTGTTGAGGGAAAGCTTGAAGAGGTGCTCCCTTTAAAACAACACTGTGCTCCATAGCAGGATCTTGTGGTTGTGGACCTTGTGGTATTGGTAAAATTTGTTCAACATCTTTTACACCCAAAGCAATATACATTCTTCGATAAGCTTCATACAAATTGTGCATTTGTGGATTTGATTGAGCTAGTTGTAATTGATTTTGTGCAAGCGTCACTCTTTGTGACATTGAGAAAATGTTTGGATCTGAAACAGGTAGAATATCTATGTTATCATCAAAATCTTGTATCTTTATTTCTCTTGGTCCACCTGCAACATTGTAAGGATACATTGGTGGTAAAACCAATTTGAAAATTTTAGCTAATAGTTCAAATTCTTTTTTCTGTGCGTAATGTAATCTTTTGTGAACCGCAGACATAACTTTTGTGCCACGTTCCATGAGTGCCATTGTGGTGCCTACAGGAGTTTGTGAACTTCCTATTTCTGACAACTGCATATCAGCAACGGTTGCAAATTGTTTTGCAGCATCTACACAGAAACCTAAAAGTTGCATCAAAACTTGATCAGGCCCTTTGTAAGGTAAAGGCATTAATGCTTCACGAATTACACCATTAGGAGCATCAACATCTCTAAACTCTCCTGGTTGTAAAGGTTGATCATCATCACGTATTCTTAAACCTCTTGATTTAAAACCTGCAGGTAAGTTAGATAGTGTTCCCGCATCAAGTAATTGTCTTAATGCTGTTGTGGCAGTTCTTGTTAAACCACCGATCATGTGGATTAAACCGAAGCCATAGAAACCTAAACCCGGTAAAAACTTGTAGTGTACAAAGTATTCATTCTTTCTTTTTAAAGCATCAGCTTCATTGTAATTTCTATATATGGATAAAACTTTATTAGATGTTCTTTCAACAGTTACTACGTAAGGTAGTTTGATTCCACTAGGCTCACCATCTCTAGGATCAATATCTTCAAAACCTTCCAGATCTAAATCAACATGCATTTCATAGAGTTCAGACATGTCATCCATTTTATAATTGGTTGGATTTGTGCCATCTATTTGATCTTTTTTATCTTGTATATCACTTGCCTCATCGTCACCATAAGCTTGTAGCTCAACATCTCGATAAAATCCTGAAACTTGTTTTTTTCTTAAATCGTTCATAGACATCTTAACGATCTGTGTAATACGATCACAAGTGTCTAAGTCAGATGCACCATAAGGTACAATCATATCTTCTGCTGGAATAAATTTTGATGTTGCTCTTTGTAAGACTTCATCAAAGTAAACTTTTTTAAATGCGCTTCCTGATAAAGGTAATTGAAATAACAATTGATCCATTTCAGGATTATAATCTTCCATGACATGAGTAATCTCATAGTTCATGTAATCTTTTACACGTTCTGCTGCTTGTTGTAATTCAGTTGTGTTTGCACCGACAACTTGTGTTCGAACAGGACCATCACTTGGTAGAAGTTCGACATAGGCCATTGCCTGAAACTGTGTTACCGCTTGAGCTAATACAGGATGACTAACACTTGCCGCTCCTCTAAAAGGACGTGTGCGTTCTTCATATCTAAAACCTAAAAGGTCTAAACCTTTAGTGTAAGCTTGTTCCCACTCTTCACGAGAAGATCTATCATTTTCTACTCTTTCAATAAGTTCATTGGAAAGCTCTTGTAAAATTGCTTCATCAACAATTTCCGCTAAATTAGAATTAAATCCTGAAGCTATAGGAACATCAACTTCACCAACGATAGCAGAACCATCTTCAATAATTTCTACACTATCTTCTACTTGATCAGGGGATAGATTTACGTCTATTTGACTACCTACTTCTTCAATATCAATTTTATCATCACCACCTGCACCTAATGCTTTTGCATCATCCATATCAGTTGGATTGCGTGATGAGCTGTTAAATTTATCTACCATATTCGCCGTATATATCTGTTATAGAAACTAAACTATCTTTATCAATAGTTCCACCTGATTTTTTCTTAAATAAGTACATTGGTTCTTCCAATTTGGAAGGATCAAATGATATAGTATACATATCAATTGCGCTAGGGTTATATTCCACAATCTTTATAAGTGCATCATCTGCACTTTCACCTTCTTTTAAAGGTATCATACGATATCCTACATCCGTGGCATCTCCACGACCTTCTACAAGGTAGTAATCCATCATTTGACCTGGTGCAATTTCTCTAGTCAAAACTATTGTACCTGGTTCATTTACTCCACTTGCAATTCTAGTTATTTCCGTATCATAAAAAGCATCTCTTTCAGCATCCGATACATTTTTTTTAGTTTCTGTTTGTTTTAAAAACTGAAACTCTCCGTCTGGACTTTTATTAAGGAATGTTAAACCACGATTAGTTTTACTGGGATCAATAATCTTTTCTACATTTAATGTACCATCATACTTTTTTGCAATGTTCTTTAATTGTTGAACACCCACTTTGTCATACAAGTTTTGAAACTTCTTTTTCGCTTCATCCGAACTCTTACCCCAACGAGGGTTAGCACCTATATCAGCAGGCATAATAGCCACTCGATCAATACCTTTTTGTTTTGCTGCTTTGATTGTTGATTTAATTAATAGATCTACATAGTCTGCTTGTTTATTAAAAGGTATGGGAGGAAACGATTCTAATTTTTTCATATTATAATCACTTGGTAGATAAGTATCTACCTCTCCAATTCGTTGTAATTCCTCTCGGTTGCTTGTAGAGGGTACTTTAAAATCTTTAAGTTTTTCTTGATAGTTCGAACTTCGATTCATCGACATCAAGTCATCAAGAATTTTTGTTTGCTCTTGTGCTAAATCAAAAATCTTAGTCTTGTAAGCAGGGTCTGTGTATTGCTCAACGTTTGCCATGCTTAGTTTGTTAATATCATCTTGTATTGCATTTAGGTTGCGTGTTTTTTCTGGAATTAATTCTTTCGCAACAATGTTAGGGAAAGGTTGAATTAAATTATCTTGTGCTAAATCATTTAATAGACTCTCTGGATATTTTTGATCAAACTGTCTTAATTTATTTGTGGCATAGTCAACATTTCCAGGAGCCAAGCCTCGGGACTGTTCTACTTGATTAACTAAATTGGCACGTTGTCTTTTCAGTGCATTAACCATTGCAAACAAACGTTCTTGTTCTTTACGAACTTCGGTTAGCATATCAGTTTGCATTTCTTGAATGACCGCCACTGTTTGATTGTCAGCGTTCTTGTATGTTCCTACACGAGTGAAACCTAAAACGTTTGGTTCTGAAAAATGTCCTGAATTAACAAAAACTTTTTCTTGACCGGGTAGTTGAGGGACGTTAACTACGACTTCAAAATACTCATCTGCAGCTTCATCAATTGCAGCATTACCCGCACCTTTATGTCTAGGTCGTCCTTGATCCAAAGTAAATTGACCTTCATCAAATCCAGGAGCTTTTATTTCTTTTACACGCACTTCTAGGTTTCCTAAAGGTGACGTGTCGTAGAGAGTTTCTAAGTCTTGTTTTGTAATTTTTTTGTTAGGAAAAAACTTTTCAGTATCTTCTAGATATTGCAAAATTCCTGTATCCATCATTTCTGCTTCAGGAACTTTTCTTCCTTTGATTAAGAACTCTCTCCAACCTTGAGGTGTCGAAGCCTTCGGTGCGTTTTGACTATTGAGTTGATCGAGAAAAAATGATTTGAAAAAGAAATCTTGTCTTCCTGCAGGCAACGGTGCAATCTCCTGTGAACCTGTTGGTGCCGGTATAGGATCTCTTGCTTCCTCTACTTTTTTCACATTAGATGGTGTTGCCATCGCTTTAGGTTTATTAAAAACTTTAAAGAGATTAAATAAGTTGGCTGCTTGTAAATTACCTGAATCCACGGCTTCTTGAAAATAGTCTTGGTCTACTGCAGGGTCGGGTGAGAACTGTTGTTGATTGATGTTTTGCAACGGATCACCGCCCATGGCCATACGGACAGGTTTGACTTCTCCACCGTCTTGAAGGC
>Ga0208425_1000058_pt1 | contig 36884 bp, 61 predicted proteins | sample DEB08_DNA_4_FD_185496 | JGI IMG/M metagenome (GOLD analysis project Ga0208425, IMG submission 185496) | Aqueous microbial communities from the Delaware River and Bay under freshwater to marine salinity gradient to study organic matter... | ecosystem: Environmental > Aquatic > Marine > Coastal ...
AACTATTCTTGAAAGGCATAGGTAGAACATCACTGCTAATGTCCAAATCATCTGACTTTATAGACAGTCAAATGTTTAACCCTACGACTGGTCTCTTCAGCAATAAAACTTTTGATTTACTAGAGAAAGTAAAAGTGTACGATCCATCAGGCTACGAACTAGCTGTAGCACAGTTGAAGAACGTACTACAAAAGCAATCTCAAGTATTCCAAACACAGACATCAGGTGAACTTCAGTCATCGTTCTTTAACATGACTGCATTAGGAAAGGTTGAGTACGATTTAGAACGTAGACTAGATACTGGTCAAATAAGAATGGACAAACGAATCTTACCTTTACTCAACAACTATGCTACTATACACTACAATGGTAATGTCACAGAGATGATAGCTGACAGTGGTAAAAGGTTGTCAACTCTTGAAAGAAACCAGCTAGATACTCTAGGTTTTAAAATACGTAATGCTTACCAAGACTACAGACAAATCGAAGCAGCTTCTAAGATGTACAAACAGTATGTCAAGAACATGGAAAGACTTGGTATGGATACAACCATGATAGAGCAAACTATGATTCAAGGGGTAAACGTCAAGGATGCTGGATCTTTTGGAAGTTTACAGAACCCATATCCAATCCAATGGTCAAACGAAACGGACACAGACGAGATACTCTTTATGTCTCTAGAAAAGGGTGATCACTACATTGACATCAACGGTGATGTAAGAAGAAAGCAGTAATGGTTAATATATCTGTATCAGGTGGAACGCTAGTATTTCCTAAAGAAGTTCCACAAGCTCAACAAAACAACCCAAATAAACTAGAAGATCACGTATCTACTAAAGGTTCCTTTGTGACTATAATTCAGAAAGGGTTAGAAAATCTTGAACAAGAAAGAACTCTTACAAAAACCCCAGTATCAGAAAATCCTGAAAGACAATTCTATCAATCAACTGTTCCTATGGATCAAAGGGTCACTGAGCCTGAAGCTGTTGGTGTTCCTGATCCCTCTGTTGTTACTATGGAACCAGCCGATAAAAAAGTAGACATACCTCAAGCTCCTGAGGTTACTAAGAGAGAGCTACTACCTCAAGGTATAAGACCAGAATCTGATATTGAAGCAGGAATACAACAAGATAATGTTATAGATTGGAAAATGGTTCCTTTTAATAATGAACTAGGTAAAGTAATTAATAGTGAATTAAGAAATCAAACGCTTTCTCAAAGTTTAGAAACTGTCTTTGGATCGGATAGAGCTTCAGCTATAGACGCTACAATACAGGCTGAAAGTGGTGGAGAACTGATAGAAGAAAGTTTTAATTACACAAGGGCAAGTGCTAAAGCTACCTTTAACTCTAAATATCACGCAGCAATAGACAATGTGTTTGACAACAATGCTGACCCAAACAACTCAGATAGATTGACACAAGCAGGTCAAGTCGCATTAGCTAACGCAGTTTACGGTGGTAGAATGGAAAACTCTGAGGATGAAGGGTATACCTACAGAGGCAGAGGTTACATTCAGATTTCTGGAAAATCAAATTACAGAAGAATAGGTGAAATAATAGGAGAAGATTTAGTAAGCAACCCTGACCTTCTTCTTGATCCTGAGATAGCAAGAAAAGCTACTATCGCTTATTTCTATTTGAAGAAAGAAGATAGCCCTGCTACAAATATTTTTAGTAATTTAAATGCAACTAAACTAAGTAAAATAATAGGTCATGCTACTGATACAGCAGATGAAAGATGGAGAAGTTCTGGTCTTCCTGAGAGTGTTGCTACGCTGTACGAAATAGACAGCTCTTTGAGACCAAAAGTAAGGGCTGGAAGAAGAGATTACAGAACAGCTTCAGTAGGAGAAGAAGGTAGAAACAGATGAGACTAATACTAGCACTAACACTCGTACTATTTCTAGGTGGTTGTCTATCACCCCTAGCATTCATGAGCAGCTTCGGTGGTGGAGGTGGTGGTGATGGTACATCTGTCAACGCCAACACACAGATAGGTAAAGAGAACAACCAGTCAGCTATTGACCAGAGTAGAGACATATCAGGTGAGAACGTAAACGTCAATCAGTCAGAGGGTGCATTCAGTATTGATGGTGACGCAGGTAACGTCAAGGTTCTGAACCAAGACATACCCATGTGGATGATACTACTAGCTGTACTAGGCTGGATGCTACCGTCACCAATAGAAATCTGGAGAGGTTTCTTAAAAACTATAACACTAGGAAGATACCGTGGCTAGGACACCTATAGACAAATCAAAGATGAAGTGTAACAGACCTAAGCGTCAGGTATCTGGCGGTAAGAAGTTTGTTGTCAAGGCTTGTAAAGGCGGTAAAGAAAAGATCATCAGGTTTGGTGACGCAAACATGACAATCAAAAAGTCAAACCCTAAACGTAGAAAATCATTTCGTGCAAGACATAAGTGTTCAACTGCAAAGGACAAGTTTTCAGCACGTTACTGGTCATGTAAGAAGTGGTAGATAAAATGGAGAACATGAAACTTCCTATAGCCCTTGTGATGGCTATGGCTGTACAGCTTGCTGGTGGCGTTTGGTGGGTCAGTCAACAGGCAGCTACAATCACATCACTGGAGGACACAGTAAGTCAGCTTGGTAGTCGTATGGCTATCGAAGATACTGTCAACACCAAGAGGGATGTAGAAGAAAACAAAAAGAATATAAACGAATTAGTAGGCATCATGGCTGAGATGGAATCAGATTTATATGATGAAACTGATGAACTATGGGATGAGATAGACAGCATAAGTCTAAGCATCATGCGTATAGTTGACTTACAACAAAGGGTAGCCCTATTAGAAAGGACACTAGAGTTCATCAATCGTGATCACAAAGATATGTTTGATCCTAGAGGCTAGTTATGATTGATCCACTCAGCGCATTGGCAATGGTCAAGGGTGGCATCTCCGCAGGTAGAACAATAGCATCAATGTCCAAGGAACTAGCAGGTTTCTTTGACAGTGTAGATGACGCAAAAAAAGCACACGAAAAGAAAAAACTAAGCCCCTTTAGTAGCTCAAATGAAGAAGCTTTAGACACCTTCATGAAACGCCAACAGGCGAAACAGGCTGAAGAAGAATTGAGAGAGTTCATTGTTAACAACCTTGGCTATTCTGCTTATCAGGAACTTCTCAAACTTCGCAGAGAAGTTGCACAAGAAAGAAAAGAAGCAGAAAGACAAGCAAGATTAGAAGCTGAACGAATGAAAGAGAACGCTGAGATGGCGTTCATTGCTGTAGTGATATTCTTATTGGTATGTGGTGGGGCGTTAGGTTTACTAGTCGCTATGGGTTGGGTAGATTTATAATGGTAGAAGAGTACGACTTAGATAAAAACGGTAAACTAGATGCCGAAGAGCGTCAGCTTTACTTAGAAGATAGACGTAGAAAAATTGAAGATGACGATGCCAAGCGTGATGCCCAGCGCAACATGACTTGGTTTGCTCTATCTGGTATGGTATTGTACCCTTTGGGTATCTTTCTTTGTACCATAATTGGTCAAGAGACTGCAGCAATGTTGATAGCTGACATAGCTAACATCTACGTTGTATCTGTATCAGCACTTGTTGGAGCGTACTTTGGGTTTACTGCAATGGGAAATAAAAAATAGTAGAGGTAAATAATGGCAAGTCCAAAACCAAACAATCCTGCTCTTTGGTCAAGAGCAAAACAAGCAGCAAGAAAGAAATTTAAAGTATACCCTAGTGCCTACGCAAATGCTTGGGCTTCCAAATGGTACAAGTCTAAGGGTGGTACATGGTCAGGTAAAGACAACAGAGTAAAGAAAGCGTAGACATGGCTAAGGGTGGCTTAGGTAAGTGGTTTGCTGAGGATTGGCGTGATGTTAAGACTGGCAAGAAGTGTGGGCGTAAGAGTGCAAAGGGAAGCAAGCGTCCGTATCCAGCCTGTCGCCCGAAGTCGGTGGCAGGAAGAATCTCCAAGAAGGAAGCTGCCAAAAAAACAGGACCGAAGAGAGTATCTTGGTCCACAACAGCATCAGGAAAGAAAAGAAAGAAGAAGGGAGCCTAAGTAGCTCCCCTTTTTTATACCTTAGCACCCCACCTATGACAGTGAGAATCCATGACCATCCACCCTTGTGCTCTGATCTGATCCTTACCATCCTCTAAAGATACAAGGCATTCTTTTTCTGTGTTAAAAACTCTAGGTGTTCCAAAGCTTCTACAGTCTGTTGCTCCTACATTACACGCTAGAATTATAGCAGTAAACATTTAGTTTCCTTCCATTTCCTGAATCAATCTAGATAAGTACCAATCAGCTTTCTTCAGGTCTTCTAATGGTTTGCCCTTGTATCTATACCTATGTAAGTATTTCTTACAGTTACCTTCTAGGTATCCCATGAACATCATAGTGTCCATGTTGTCCTTCATATAATCAATACACTCTATCTCGCCATCACCATAGTGTGGTGGCTTATTTACTACATCTTCCATCTAAGCTCCTATATCTACTACTTCACAGACATCACCAGTGCAAGCAAATGTCTGGCTTGAGTTAGTACTATCTTCTTTTTCGTAATCTGTCAAGAGTGACCAGTCTATTTTTTCTGGCATGAGTGACAATAATGTCTCATATTCTCTCTTGGTTATGTCCTGATAAGGTGCTTGCTGATAGGTGTGTTCGTTATAAGGTAGGAAAGATACACCTGACATCTCATCAAAATGTTTGTAGACAAACGCACCAACCTCAAACCATTCATCCTTCCTGACGTTGATAGTCACACTAGGTTTATGCTCACACCAATGTCTCTGATACATGAGCCACATCTCTAGCTGATCAATAGCTGACATATCCTCAGTAACTATTGCGTTGGTAGGAGACTTGATAGGAAAGCTGAACACTGTAGTCTGCTCAGGTTTCATTACACAAGGTTGACTAGGTATCTTTTGATCCTTCATAAACTGTGTTAGTGGGTCTTTGTTGTCACCTCGTACAGTCCTTATGTATTGTCTGGAATGACGTGCGTGGATACCTGAGGCACTGTCAACAAGTTGACTGACGGTTCCTGAAGGTTTGACACAGGTAATAGCAGTGGAATGATTAATACCAAGATTATCAGCCAGACTACGATTTGTGTTAACCGCCACTTGTCTAAGGCTTTCCAAGTTTTTAGATAGTCCATTGTTTGTCCTCGTCAATAAAGGGTTATCCATTATGCCTGTTAGAGATACACCTAACAGACGCTCCTCTTCAGTGTTATCCTTCCATATCTTACGTAAGTATGGGAACTTAGTATACGTAGATTGTATAGTACCTAGTGTTGTAGCTATCTTAACCTTACGTGCCAAGTCACCAAAGTTATCAGCAGACCTGACAACAACCTCAGTTAGGTTACAGAACTGATAAGGTCTGAGTATAATCTCACTGCATGGGTTAGTGCCAAAGTCGTAGCTAGGGTCACGTCTTTCAAACTTAGCTGCTTGTTTCTTACTAGCCTCTCTGTTGAAGACACCACGCTCACCACTACCTGATTCAACTAGAGCCATCCACTCACGCATGAACGACAAGCTATCAGGCTTCTCTGTGTAGGACACTGAGTTGTTAGCTAAAGCACGTTGAGGGTTGTTAGTCCACCAATCACCTGACTTAGCGTGACGCATCCTATCATCTGACAAGTTAGACAGACTGATCATAGCTGACCTACGGACACCGCCTACTACAACTACCTCTCCTATCTTACACATAAGGTCGTGACACTCGATAGAGGATAGCTTACGTCCTTGTGCGTCTTTGAATATCTTGACTGTAAAGGTAAACAAGTCAACTAAAGGAGCAGGTCCACTAGCTCTACCACCAAATGTCTTTAGTCTAGCACCTGCAGGTCTGACGTTTGACACATCCCACTGAGGTATCTCACCTGCCCACAGTAATGCTAGTAGTTGTCTGAAAGCCTTAGCCCAACCCTCTTTGCTGTCCTTGACTATGATCTTAGTGTCACTGTCGTATAGCTCAGGTACATCAGGTAGCTTCTGTATGTACTGACGCTCAACTGAGAAGCCTACACCAGTGCCACACAACAGGATAAACATAGCCTCATCGAATGACTTGGGGTCATCAACAGGTAAGTAGCTGCAGTTGTAACCTGAGGTGTTGTCTCTATCCAACGCTTTACCTGCTGTCATCATAGCTCTCATGCTAGGCATGACTTCTAGGTTTAGGATCGCTTGTTCTATCTGATTGACAAAGCTGTCTTTACCCATGACAGGTATGACTACATTGGTCATGTATCTGTCTACTGTCTCAGCCCAAGTCTCTCTGCGTTGCTCTTTGTCTAGCCATCGTGCATACCTTGACGTGTGTATGAACGCTTGGTAATCTGTAGGTAAGTAGTTGTCTCTCATCTCTTGTCACCGTTCCCTCGTAGTGTTCCTCTTTTCTTTCTGCCATGTAGCTTCTCTAAGTTATCGTAGGCTACGGTCTCCATGTCAATGTTCAGGTCTCTACACAAAGCAGCTATGTACCATAGACAATCACCTATCTCATCAGCTATACCTTCACGGTCAAGCTTACCATCTCTCATAATCTTCTTTACTTTGTTTGCTACCTCTCCTGCCTCAGCAGCTAAACCCAAAGCAGGGTATATGACTGAGTGTTTCTGATCGTAGATAGCTGTCGTTGCAGCTTGTTGTTGATACTTGTCCATGTCAAGAGGGTCTTGATTGTAGTACTGAAATGCGTTTATGTCATCTAGGGTAATCAATTTTCTAAGTCCTTCCACTGTCTAATTTCTACATCTAGGTAGAAGTAATCATTCATGTTGATAGTTCCATCGTCTACCAGTTTACGTATGATTGCTTCCTCATCCAAATCATTCTGTTCCATCAACAACTGTAGTCCGTAGTTATTGACAAGAGCTTCTATCTTACTATCATGATCAAACATTGTCAAGCCTTAATGTATCCAAAGAGAAGTTTCTTTTTCGTGAATGATAGGTTCTACTGAAGACTTTAGTTTGTTCATGAAGTTGTAAGCTTCATTAAAGTCTTTGAAGTATATCTCATCATCAAAGACCATACCTTTTTCTTCAACCATACATACTAAAGCCCACTTGTCACCCTGATCTATTGGACCTTCTAAGAACTGATGTACTTTAACCTCCATATTTAACTCCCTTAAACCTGTGTTTAAAAAACACTATTGCATTTATTGTTGTATTGATAGTAACCATAATTAGTATCCACCATTGCCACCATACTAAACCACCGAGTTCAAACATATTTTCTTCTTTCTTTCTTTTATCCAATCATGCGGTATAACTTCTTTAGCAAACATGAACCCATAGTAATTACACCAATCTGCGTAGGTCATCTTTGCTCCTTTGTTTAGTCTCTGGTAAGGATTACTAAAGACAAATCTTATGTCAAGCTCAGGGTGTAACTCTTGTATCCACTTGTGCTTGTTCCTGTCTGGTAAAGTAAACCTACCTTTAGTTTCGACTATAATACCATTGGGTAAAATAAAGTCAGGAGTATACTTTCTTATTCTCATGTCACGCCACTGTACCTTTAGTGTCTCGTACTCAAACTTGACACGTTTCTTTTGTAGGTACTTAGCGTTGCGTTCTTCTAGTCCTGATCGGAATCTGTGAACTTTGGTGGTTGCCATACTTGTTCTTCTTCTCTTCGTAGCCACAACAGCTTACCGTTTTCTATTACTCTTTCTTCATCACCACCGTAGGCTCTGACACACTCTTCATACAAGTCTTGTTCTGTCTTACAGTCAGCTAGTATCTTATCAGCTTTCTTAGGTCCAACGCCATAGATACCTTGGATGTTGTCTGCCGAATCACCTGTAAGTATCTGCTTGTAGAAAAACCTCAACCCTTCAAACTCTTCAACTGTTTGCCAAGTACGTCTGTGTGGATTGTAGTGTGTGCATGGTAGCTGAAGCATGTCCTTGTCTATTGATACGACAATGCTCTCAGGGTTAGACCAGATGCCTATCAGGTCATCAGCCTCTTCATCCTTGGACACAATAGCTTTCCAGTTGTCGATCAGGTGCTGCCTAATATCACCAAGGTGTACAGGTCTTTCTTGTTTCCTGTTGCCTTTGTATTCTCTGGTAACAGCAATGTTCTTTCTGAAGTTACCTTTACCTGTCAGGAAGATCTGATACTTGTCATCAGTTACCTCCCACAGTACTGCCTCTAGTGCAGTCTCTAGTAACTCATCAATCTTTTCTACTGCTGCTTGTACTTCTTCATCTGCACAAGAGAAAGCTGCACGATAAGCAAACGGATCACCGTCAACCAGTATTTGCAAGTTGTCGTTCTTTTGCACGTTGACGTTCCTTCTGTGTCATTGGTCTAAGTATATCGTCACTGTAGTCAACGATGATACCTGTGTTCCACTTACTGCGTTCTTCTTCTGCTGCTTCGTAAGTATTAAACAACTTTGGTTTGTACCCTTCTGTGGTATTACAAGGCCACTCTTCAGGCACGTAGTTGTAATCCTCATCAGTATCAAACATAATCATTACTGCGTATTTCATATATATAATCCTTAGTGCAAGTATTGAACTACTTGGGCTGCTAATAAAAAGAAAATTATCATAGCTACCCATACTAGTGCTAACTCTTTCATGGGAGAAAAAGGACAGGGCCGAAGCCCTGCCAGTTACAACGAAAGGAGTACATGGGTTGTTACCAACGATCCTCTGCAGCCATCTCTTCAAATGGTACATGTTCGAGGATGCCCACTTTCTCTAACCTTACTGAGGCGGTAGAACCCTCACCGTAGATAGAGATTTTAACCTTGGCCTTAGTGCCGTTACCAAGAGCACCGTCTTCAATGTAATCCCAAGGTTTATTGGTAGTGCCGTGGGTAACGGATGGCGCACCACCAAAGTCTTCAATACCAGAAGGGTGTTTGTTAGGACGTTTGAGTTTCATACCTGCACGATTGTCTGCTGCAGTAATTGGTTTGATCATACGGTTGCCCATTGATTCTTCAGGGAAACCTAAATCAACCATCTTCTGTAGCTCATCATCATCCTTGGGTACGAACACAGTATTGAACTGTCCTTCTGTACGTTCATGGTATTCTGAGTCATCTATGTTGTCCTCGAAGATACGTGCATAATATAAGTCACCTTCGAATACACCATACTGAGTTTTCTTTTTAGCTGCCATTATCTAGCTCCTCTTTACTGATTCGTTTCATCAACATATACGTAATTAATTCCAATGTCAAGCAAAAAATTACAGGGGATAGTGCAAATATCCAAATCAATGTGTGTCTCTCCAATTATACCCTATGTCAGTTGAACCTGCGAGTGGGCAGACCATACCAAACTTTATACCAGTGTCAACAATAGATTGCCTTTGTATCTTACCTAGTAGTTCAGCATCTTTCATCTGCCCACGCACTTCTGTTTGCCACTCATCATGAGGCCACGTAACAAGCTTAAACTCAAGGAACTGTCTCTTAGCTTTGTAGACCCAATCAAGTGCTGCATGTTTCATTATGGTTGACTCACCATTCTGAAGCATACCTGCTAGTGTCTTGTGTTCTGAAGGTACTATAACCCTACGTCCATCAAGACCTCTGAACCACCCACGTTTAGCTATGTGTGGTATTACCTTTTTCTTTAACTCAGCAAGTCCTTGAATTGATTGCATAAAGTTTTCAACTGCTTGCTTTGCTTCTTTCTGACTGACGTTTAGTATCTGTGCTACCTTGGCATTACCTGCACCTAGTAGGAACGCATAGATGAAAGTCTTAGCCATATCTCTAGTGACATGTGACATACCCAGAGCCTTACGGTTCAGGTTATGTATGTCTGTCTCATCTTCCTTCTTGCCTGACACGATAGCGTGTACGTATTCCTCTGACTTCATCAGGTGTGCGAGTACACGTAACTGGATACCCTCAGCATCTGTGCCTACCAAGTAGCAGCCCTTGGGTACACACCATAGCTCACGTAGTTGACCATCGTATCTGTCCTTCACCTTCTCTACAGCAGTGACAGCATCACCATGAAACTGTGCAGGGATGTTAGCTTGGTTAGGGTTCCTGTGTGCCATCCTGCCTGTCCATGCACCAACGTGTGTAAAGCTGCCGTGAATACGTGAATCGTCACCACAATGCCCCAGCCACTCCACTAGTGAGGATCGCCTACCTTCAAGTGTCAACCACTCTGCTAGACGTTTGCCTCCTGCAGGTGCTGTCTCAGGCAGTGTGTTAAGGTTTGCCTCAGATAAAGTCCATCCGAACTTAGCAAACTTCTGTCCTCGTTCATCCATTTTGTTCCTCATGTTTTTCTAAATACCTAAGTGCTCTAGTCACACCTTCAATATCATCACCTAACTTTCCTATACCAGTGTTGCAAAAATGACACAGAAAGCCTCTGTACTTACCTGTCTTGTGGTCATGATCAAAGTGTAAGCTTTTAATTTTTCTTCCACAACAATGACATAAACCTGTATCTAAGTGTTCGTATTTCTTTCTTTCTTTTCTTCTCCACTCTCTCCCCTCATTACAACAAGCCATACATCTAGAATCTCTTGTTGTATTTGTTGGAGATTTGTGCCTTTTATGAAATCTATCTATAGGTTTTTCTACACTACATATCCTACAAACTCTTGTTTCAACGAAAAGTTCTAGCTGATTCTCTTTCATAATCAATATGGCCTTTCGTTTTCTCAAATGGTTTCCATCCTGCTTCCCATAGTCTTTCTATCCGCATCTTTGGTGAGGCAGGGTTGAACTCTATGAAGTCGTAGCACACTAGCTCAGGGTCTTGCTTTGACCAGTCTACTTGTGTCTTTGCGTGTTTCTTTTGTGCGTTGGTCACGTTACTGTACAGTGTACCGTCAGCTTTCTTTCTGTACTTGATACGATTGACTTCCTCTAGCTTGGGTGGGAAGTCCTCTTGGAAAGCATCTTCAAGGTGTGCTTTGCGTTGTTCTATCTCATCAAGTAACTCTTCAGCCTTAGCCTTGTTGAAGTAGAAGCCGTTGTCTGTCATGGTCTGACACAGTATTTGTATGTCATGCTCACATTTTATAGCCCACTCCCAATCAGGATCATGTATTACTTTCTTGAACTTATCGTACACTCTTAATGTAACTGTAACGTCCTGATGACAGTACTTGATCATCTCATCCGACAGCATCGAGAAGTCGGAGAAGTCCATCTTGAAGTTACCTAGCCTTATACCCCAAGCCTTGAGGCCATGCCCATGCTTGATGTCGAAGTCAACCAGTCTACTGACAATCAGTGTGTCAAGGACTGACTCCAAAGGTATCAAGTCTTTCTTTACAAGGCGATTAATAATAGGAACATCAAAACAGATTCCATTGTGAAATATAAACCTATCGTATCTGCTACAGTACTCAATGAATCTCTCCTTCTCTTCCTGTATTGTTGTTAGGTGAACGAAGTGTTCCTTTTCACCTGTCTCTACATCCTCTGCACAGATACACCAAATCTTTTCTGGTGTAAGTGATTCTGTTTCTATGTCCATAGCTACACTACGCATGGTCATCTTCTCCTGTAAACTCATACCATAATAGAACTAGCGTATTGAATATCCAGAAGATACTGCTAGTGATAGCTCTTCTTTGGCTCATCTCATGTTGTCTTTCCATGAAATAGAATATAGTCCTGACATGTACGTAGTGTAAGAATATGCCAAGAAAATAAATTACTGCTGCAAAGGCAGCGTATGGGTCAATATACTGCATACTTTTCTTTCAATGTAAAGGAGTCAGGGTCAAACTGTAGTTGCCCTGCGTATCCTGTTGGACCTACTGGTCTGTTCTTGGTTACTAATAGTTTGGTTGTGTTCCTCTCTTCTCTGTCCTCTGACATCTTGTCACGCTGTAGATCAACTACAACTGAGGCACGTTGCTCAATCATACGACAGTACTTTACCTGACCGTCATCGTTAGTGTGACCAATTGTCACAATACCTACACCCAACTCTGCTGCAAGCTTGGATAACCTGACTGACAGGTCAGCTAGGAACTGCTCCTTGCTATCCTCTGTACCTGCGTTGGCAGATATATCTTGGATAGGTTCGAAGAATACGTAGTTGACATCACATGCTTGAGACAGATACCTGATCTGTGACAATAAGTCAAGTGGATCATCCTCATCATTGAGGAAGAACTGGTATAGCCTCTCGTCTTTGGTCAGCTTGGTGATAGCTTCTTGTACTAGATCGTCAGCGTTCTTGTCTTCGATCAAGTCCTTGCGTGTCAGGTTGTCGTTCAACTCATAGGATACCAAGCCAAGGATAGACCGTAGCTTAGTCTCTTCCATGTGCCACGTAGCTATCTTGATGTCAGGGTATTGACTGAGTATCCTGTACTCAAGGTAACGCATGAACTCTGTCTTGCCTATACCTGTCTGTGCTTTGAACAGTGTGAAGTGCCCTTGCATCAGGCCAAGACACATCTCATCGAACTCCTGCACACCTGTCTCCACATACACATGGTTCTCTGACTTGTTGTACAAGCCAAGGAATTGATCAGGTGTATTCAGTATGTTAGCAGGTGTATACTTTCTAGCATTGAACCATGCAGACTTGAATGTCTTGGCATGACCCTCTTGCAAGAACTCATTGGCGTCCTTGTACTTGTCAAGCTCCATGCGATAGACCTTGTTAGGGTACAGGCTTGCAATCTTTGCAGCTACTGAGTTACCTTGGTCATCGTGTTCGATAGACAATACTATCTTGTCAAATGAACTCAGGAACTTGTTTATCTTTTCCCATAGCTTGTGCGATGGTGTCGATGATGGCAATGACACAACAGGGTTGTCGAACTTAGGGTTGTGTAGCATCTGGTATGCTGACATAGCATCTAGCTCACCCTCTGTGATAGTAATGATCTTGCTTGTGCCACTGTTCCATAGGTTCATACCAAACAACTCATCAGTCTTTAGATTCCTAGCACTGAATGTCTTTGGTAGTTGTCTGACCTTCACACCACCCGAAGGGTAGATGTACTCTTGGCGTACTGGTTCACCCTTGCCATCTATGAAAGTCTTACAGTCGTAGAACTCCATAGTTTCTTTGGTGATGCCACGGTATGCCATGTGCATAGGCTTGACAAACTCCGTGACATTTGATTGTTCTTGTTGTTGCATATCCCAAGATTCCTTGCTGCTTTGATATGTTGGATACTCTTCTTCTGCCCAATTGTCAAGGTCTCTCATTTGTTTTGGGTAAGACCTGTTGCAAGAATGACACTTACCTGCCATAGTTTCTGTGTTGTATGAGAACGCATCACTGCTATCGCAGTCAGCAGCAGGACATTCTTTGTGGCTTATCCAAGTCATTAATTATCTTCTCCAGTATTCTCAAACTGATGGTGAAGACCCCAATAAGCTGAGTCTAGTTTACCTAACTGAGGTACAGATATCTCATAGCTTTGGTGCATAGTACTTACAGCGTCTTTTATGACCTCTATTGCTTCTTTTATAGCTTCTAGTTGACCATCAGTTAGTTGGCTCATACCATTTCTTTTGTCCTCTTGTTTTTTTCTGTACTGTATTTCCCATTCTTCCATATCAATACTCCTCTGTTGCAAGAACTGGTTCTTCTGCTAGGCCACAGAAACATTCCTTCTCCTTCAACTCAGCAATCCTTTTGTATGCTGCTTGTAGTTGTGCTTGTAGCTCTAACACATTTCGTTCTATCAAATCTATTTTATCTGACATTTCTAAGATTATCTTACGATTCTTCTCAGCTTCCATCTCATCAGGTAGCACCATCATCCTCCTCTAGTATAAACCTAAAGTAATAGTTGTGTTCATCCTCTATGTCTTCAAGTACCCAATCAACTGGCTTGTCCTTGACTACTTCTCTCAACATAGCTATCAGGTCTTCCTTTGTCAACCTTCCACTCCTCTACTTCTGTTACATAATAATCCTCACCAAGCTGATCAACGATCTGTCCTACACTGTACGCCTTGATGTATAGGGTCTTGTATACACTGCTCCTTAGATCAGTCTTGAGTTGCACTTGATAGTTCTTCATCATTGTCTTGTGTCCACTTCTAGACAGGCAAGCATCTCTGAACTGGTACTGACTAGCACTACAGCTTCCTTGAGTGCTGCCTGACAGTCTGTTTCTTTAGTGAACGTGCCTAGTTGATAGTGTTCTACACCTTGGCTAGTCACTAGCTGCATCCATATTAATATCCACATCATTTGTTTTTCCTCTTGACAAATCAGAAAATGTTGGTATACTAGGGCTGTCCTTTGGACAGGGTACTATTAGAAATTAGGATACCAAAGCTCACCTTCATCCATGTCTCTTTTTATTTGTTCCTTCTCAGGTAAGTATAACTCTACTACGTCATCCTCACCCATCCATTCAGCATCATCAATGATTCTTGATATATCATTGTAGTACTGTTCTATGGGTACAACCTTAGCTGTACCCTGAGTTTGTTTGTTGTTCATTAATTATCCTTTTTGTTTTCTGACGTTAGTGTCAGATAGAATAGCTTTTAATAAATTCATATTAAAAAGTATACCTTCAGCTTTATCTATATTGGAAGCTATAATGTATTGTGCATGCTCTGGGTCTTTTGCAACAATACTTCCAAACTTCTCTTGTTTACCTTGAGCATTACAATACTTTCGGTTGATAGCATTAGTCCAATGTATCTGCTTTCTTGTATTATAATTTCTTTGATTCTTTATAGTCCTACGTCCTGTCTTTAAAACAGTGACACCAGTCTTATAAGTTTTACCATTAGGGTATAGTTCATCACAAATATTTTCTGCTGCTGCTAAAAATTCTGCTGCTTCTTTAAAGTTAGTACTCATTTCATTTATTCCTTTATATTTAGTTTACAATTTTAAGTCTCTCCTTAGAGAAACGGTTAAGATCAGGGGTTGAATAATCTAGTAGTTGTTTTAAAGTTAACAACCCTCTGATATAACTACTTGCGTTATAAGGGTCTTTGGTTGCAACGTCAAGTAGTATTCTTGATGCCTCTTCAATTTCAAGAGTACATTCATTCTTAAATCTCTCAGCCAACATCATTATAGCTGTAAGGGATTGATCAGTCTTATATATGATAGGCTTCTTTTCTAATACTTTTTCCTTGAACTCCTTGACATCTTTGACAGATGGGTTGGGGTTCTGCTCAAGGAACTCATGAGCTTTTTCCTCAGGTAAAGATGGTGCTGATAGTTCGTAGAGTACCGTGATTGGTAACTGGTGTGACATAAATGTCCCACCGAACCTAGTGCCAACTTGCATAATACGTGATCTCATTTTTCGGTTAAGATCAGGAAACTCTTTAGCACACCAATCGTGAAAAGCATTATCACTAGGGTGCATATCACGCCCACATTGTAGAGCTTGACCTGCTCTAATGATATGCTCAACTGATTTGGTTAGGTTTGAACGTACATCATCAGCTATTTGATCAAGCTCTTGTTGTTGTAAATTATCAGACATTATCTATCCTGCAAAATGTTGTAGCTTTCTTGAGCTAGTGCGGTTAGGTTTTCTCTCAATGTAAACTGATCGTTTACCTAAGTGATAGCCTGTCATGCACTGGCCTTTTGTAATACCTAAACGGTTAACAGTTGATCGCTTTCTTGTCAACCCCTTGATACCAATAAAATTAAATCTAAATCCTTGGGTGTTATCGTTTAGTGGTTTAGTTGCGAATAGTACAAACATTGTTTACTCCTTTTCTGTTTGTAGTTTGATTAATAATTTTTGGCAAACTTTTTTGTTTCTTGACATGATTACAATCTTTCCTTGTTTATCATAGACAATGTATTTGCCTGATTTAGTTTCTTTCATAATAGTCATCTGTTGTCAACCTTAAATATTATTTTCTCTTTTCCATGTAGTCCAAGTGATAGCTTGCAGTACATGTGGCTTGATGTCAACACGCTTTGCAGCCCTGACATATACCTCTTGCATTTGTCTATAGACTTTCTTTGACATGTTTGTCTTGTCTGTAGTCAGACCTTGCCTGACACCCAGCGCAATGTTCAAGGCATGTCCGTCTATAGTCACCTCATCTAGTCCACGTATGTTAGAATAGAATGATCTAATCTTTTGCCCATTGAGCCTGTCAAGTATCTCATCATCACTAGTCAAGTTGTCCTCTAGTATTGACCATGCCTTGAGCTTCATAGTGTTGTAGCATGACACCTTGAAGTCATCCAAGTCATCACCTTTGACCCATGCCCAGCACATACGCTCACAGTCAGCAATGTTGCGTTCCCATTTGTTGTTGGGTGACAGTGCAGCCATCACACCAATCACAGTGTTAAGCTTGACACCTGACAGCCCTGATATGATTGAGCAATATGTCTTGGCTTCATCATACCATTTGTAGCCGTTTGCAATGTCCTCAGTGCTTGCCCTACGGTAAACCTTGAGTATGTTTCTAACGTGTTGTGTCATTCATCCATACCTTCCAATGCTAGTTTTATAGATCGTTTATTGAATACTGCTCCGTCAGGTGTTTTCTTACCTTCCCAAATTTTGGTCAGTAAGTTGATAACTCTTTCTGTTTCTTTACTCTGCATTAAAGTATAAGCAGTCATGTATAATTCGTAGTCGTTGTTTATCCAAAGTGAAACGTTCCAACTGTTCCAACTTGGGTATCCGTTGTATGGTTTAGCCATTAGCATCCTCCAATTCTTTTACGTGTTTGATCATCTCACTTACTGATTTAAAACAGTACTTGATGTCATTCAATTCGTCAAACACTTGTTGTAATAATTTTGTTGCTTGCTCATCTCTTTGAGCACCTAGTAGCACGAACACATGTTCAAGCTTTCGTGATATTCTCTCACCATTATTCATAGTTAGTACTCCTTATCTTTTCAGTAAGACACACAAGCAACCCATATGTCAAGCATAAGTTTAGGTTGGCCTAAATTAGTTGCTTATGTGTCCAAGAAAAAGACACTCTCTCCTAATGACGGACTGATTCAAGTCACCGTTCTATAAAGTGGGCTTTCACACTTCTACTGCTGTAATCCTGCGTCACTTCCATCAGACAGCTTTACTAGTTCCTTAGTCTAGTTCATTTGGTCAGCTTGTGAACATCCATTCACTAGGGCTTTTTTTTAGTCTTTCAGTTTTAGTTTTGTTAGTCAAGTCTTTTATTTTAGTGTGCGGTGCTTTGAATGTTCCCACCAATAAGTGCACCGCAACTCATCGGTCAAGTAGCCTAGATTTCTAGTCAACTGCTAGGCCAGCTATTTAGTGTAGGACTGGATTACACCTACGGAGCTTGGATCAATCAATGCTCTGGGTCAAGGCCAAAAGGCTCACCGTCTGCTAGTTGACTTTCCGTCATGGCTATACCTCAGCATAGCCAAAAGAGATAGTCAAGAGTTTTTTTTTACGCTCCCTCAGGCAACATTTCTTTATTGCCTATGTACTTAAAGTTTTGGTCTGGATCATATTCAAAGCAAAACCATTTTTGACTTATGACAGCACTAATGAGTTTTTCACCAACTCCTAGTCTTTCCATATCGTCCACCATTTTGTGGACTTCACGTATATGTTCTTTGTCTTCTTCTGTAAGCATTTATTTTTCCTTTTCGTTGTTGTTGAAACCATTAAGCATTAAACCACAACATAACGCAATAGTTATTTTCAATTATTTTATAAGTTATTGTTTTTAAACGAATACTTTTTTATTGTTTCATGTTTTGTTCGTTAGTGTTCCATTTGGTTAGTGATTCGTTTATGTTTTGTTCTAACATTTCTTTTAATTGGATATATGAACCTGCGCGTGTATGCGCGTGTGCGTAACGTGCGCGTGTGCGTAGGGGAAAACGTCAGATATTTTGTAAGATATATGACACAAAGGATAACACATTACATTGTCAATAAAATCAGTGGGTTAGCTTTGGTGAAGCGTTTGTGATCACATTTCCCATAGGAAACACTTTAGTCTCACTAAGGTTTTACATTTGTGATCACATTACAGGCCTAGGGGTAAACTTTTGTGATCACAAGAGGTAGGCACAAGGGGGTTGCGTGCATCCGCATATATGTACAATGTGACAAAAAATTATCTCACTAAAATTTCACTAATGCAAAAAAATAGGCCCACCCAGTATGTACCTGAGTAAGCCAAAGGAGAAAACGAAAGTGTCCTTAGGATACACTATAGACAAATAACTAATTATGATTATTCATACTTATACTTATACTATAGCCCATCCCCAAGGGATAATTTATTATACCACTGTTTTACACATCTGTCAACAATAAAATGTAAAAAATTATATTTTTTTGAAAAATGTTGTAAAAGTGCTTGACAAACAAAAAGAAACCTGATACTATGCGAATCAGTTGTATGTAAAAAAGGATTTATACTATATGCCATTATTCACAATGAGCCAACTAAAAGGTCCGAATGGCAAGTGTAGAACTAAAAGTTTATTCTATGAGTTGTCATACTATGACACCACTGATGTTATCTTCACAACAAAAGAACATGACATAACAGTCAAAGATAAACTTTACGTGTCCTTACAACAGTTATTCATAAAGATGGTTCCAAATGACCCGACTGAGTATGAGTTTGCTCAGGCGGTTTTTGGTTCTTGGAACGTGTGGAAAGGTATATCCGAAGCTCCACAAATAAAACCTTTTGTCAACCACTGGCGTAACGAAGTAGTTGTCAAAGTTAAATCACAAGCGATTCAAGCTATAGCTGAAGAGATGAAGTCTAACGGAAGAAGCTCGTTCTCTGCAGCTAAACTTCTATTGGATAAAGGTTGGTTAGATAACGATACAGCCTCACAAGCTAAAAAGAAGTTACAGGCTAAAGAACAAGAAGAACAAGATAAACAAGCATTGTCACTATTACAGAACGATGCACAACGATTAGGATTGAAGGTTAACTAAGCATGGCTAAGAAACCAACAGTAACTACAATCACTTCAGGTTTTGCCTCAGTTACAACACTGAACGCTAACTACGAAGCATTGAGAGATGCTTTCGATAATACTATATCAAGAGACGGCAGCACACCCAACACGATGACTGCTGACTTTGACATGAACAGTAACGACATTCTTAATGTCAAAAGTATTACAGATGCTACAGGTGCAGACATTGTAGCAGGAGCTAAGGCAAATGCTGACGCTGCAGCAGCAGCACTAGATGAATTTACAGATTTATACTTAGGTGCAAAAACTGCAGACCCAACTGTTGATAATGATGGAGATGCACTACAAACAGGTGCGCTCTACTATAATTCAGTAGATAAAATATTTAAAGTTTATAACGGTTCAAGTTTTGTTGTAGCTGTAAATGTGTCAACACCTCTTTCTGTTTCAAACGGAGGTACAGGAGCAATCAATGCTGCAGACGCTAGGCTAAACTTGAACGCAGAAGAAGCTGGTACTTCACTAGCTTTAGCAATCGCATTAGGCTAGTATAGGAGATTAAAAATGGCTGATAGCGCAGGTGTAACCCTTCAGGCAACAGTACTGCCTGATGAGATACAAAAAACTTTTTCGTCTACTATGACAGTAGCACCAGCAGACGGAAATGATAAATGGTACTATAAACTAACAAGTGTAAGTAATGCTAGTACAGACCTTATGGCTGGTTACTTCACAGACTACACAGCAGTAGATGATGATACTGCTCCGACTGCAATAGATGCAGCAGACAAAGTAAACTTTCTTTTTGTCAAAAACACTGACGCTGCTGAAAGCGTATACATTGTCTTAGACGGTGGTACAGCTTCTGCTAGTGAAGTTGATGGTATTACACTAGGGCCATCAGAAGGAATGGCTTTACGTTTACCAAACGCAACTGTTGGTAATATTCACGCTATCAGTTCTGCTGGTACAGTAACATGTATAGTATGCGCTTTACTTGACGATGTAGCGTAAGGTAGGTTCAAATGCCTAACACATTTAAGAATTATACTAAATCGTCTGTAGGAACTACTGGTGATGTTGTATACTCAGTTCCATCAGGAACAACTTCTGTGATGATAGGGTGTAACGTATCAAACGTTGCATCCACACAGATCACTGCAGATGTCCTTATGACTGGAGTTCACATTGTTAAAAATGTGCCAATTCCTGCAGGATCAAGTATTTCTGTTTTAGATGGTAAGATAATTCTTGAAGCTGGAGATACTATCGTTGTAGAAAGCGACACACTAAATAGTGCAGATGTAATAGTTAGCGTATTGGAACAAACATAATGGGTGGATACATTGGCAGTCGTGCAGTTACTTTAGTCTCAAACACTGACAGCATTACAGTAACAGGTGACATTACGTTTGATGGGCTATTATCCAACGATGATAGTATTGATGCGGATGTCACTATTCTGTCAGGCAGGAATGCAGCAGTTGTGGGGCCAGTAACAATAAATGCTGACGTAACGGTTACAGGAACGTTGACTATATTATGAGTACTTTGTTTGCAGATACTTTAAAAAATCAATCGGGTAATGGGCCGACTGCTTTAGATAAGCAAAATGCTGCTAAAGTAAAAGGCTCTAAAAATGCTTCTGGTAGTTCAATACTAGGAACATTAAATGTAAGCAGCTTAGATGATGACGGCACTGGTGATTTTGGAATTAATTTTACAAACGCTTTTGCAAATACAAACTATCAAGCAAACTTAACTGTTTTCTCTGGTGTAAGTGCTGGTAATTCTGATGGTCATTTTGCAGAAGCTAATTCTAAAACAACAAGTTCTATAGAAACTCAAACTTGGTATGGTGACGCAAGTACTAATGCAACTTTTATAGATTGGGCTTATGATATTATTATTCACGGAGACTTAGCATGACCTCCATAATAAAAGTTGACACTATACAAAACAAAGCTGGGTCTACAACGTTAGATGCTGACAAGTTGCCAGATATGTATAGTGGGTCTGCAAAGGCTTGGCTTAACTACAATGGATCTACAAATACAATATTAAAGTCTTTTAATATTTCTTCTTTAACAGATAATGGAACAGGCCAACATGACGGAAATTTTACATCAAATATGGATGGTATAAGTTTTTCTGCACCTGCTTGTTGTAGGCAAGGCGGTGGTGCAGGAGATAAACATTATACATCACCTGACGATTCATCAAATATTCGTGTAGTTATTTATAACAGTTCTGGTAGTTTCGTTGATAGCGATAACGTTTCAGTAGCAGTACACGGAGACCTAGCATAATGGCAGGATACATAGGCACAGTCCCAGCACCTCAAGCTACTCAGCTTAGACAGACGTTTACAGCGACTGCTTCTCAGACAACCTTTGGCACTGCTGGCTATACTGTAGGTTTCATTGACGTATTCATGAATGGTGTCAAATTAATAGATGGCACTGATTATACAGCTTCTAATGCTAGTGAGGTTGTTCTTACTACTGGTGCTGCTGTAGGAGATGTCATAGACATTATAGCTTACACTGCTAATGACACTGCTGACCAAAAAGGTGGTGGTAAGTTTAAGGGTGACAGAGGTACGTTTGGTGTTGGTGGTGCTGATATATTTAGGGTTCATGAAAAAGAGCTAAACACTAATGTAACCATAGACGCTACTGAGAACGCTATAGCTGGTGGTCCTTTGACAATAGCTAGTGGTATTACCTTGACTGTTACAACAGGAGGGAACTTGAGCATTGTCTGAGATTAGAGCAACAACAATTAGTGACGAGACAGGTAACGGCCCTATCGCTTTGACTAAGCAGAGTGCTGCTAAAGCTTGGTTGCATTTTAACTATGATGATTTACCAGCACTTAAAGACTCATTCAACGTCAGTAGTTTAACAGATGCTGGGGTTGGTCTTTGTACGATGAATTACACAAATAATTTTAATGATGCAAATTACTCATTTATTGGAATGACTAACGCTTATCATGCAAGAGAAACATCCAGAGCAGTAGGTTCATCTCAATTAAATTCTTGGTACGTTAGTGGTACTGGCGGTCAAAGAACTAATGTTGATTCAACCTTTAATAGTTCTGCATCATTTGGAGACCTAGCATGAGTACTCTAAAGGTCACAAACATCCAAGCTACAGGTGAGACAGCTAGTCGTGCAGTATCAGGTGTTGCCGCAGCTTGGGTAGACTTTACGACTATAACAACTACTGCTGTTAGAGATAGTCTTAATGTTGCTTCATTAACAGACCTTGGAGCAGGTGCTACAACAATAAATTATACTTCTTCAATGAGTTCTTCTAACTATGCAGGAGTTATGTACACAGGTGCAGGTGACGCTAGCACAGCATACAACAACTTTAATAACCAATACTTGGGTGGATTTGGAAGTAAATCAACGTCAAGCATTTCACTAGGTGCTTATAATGCTAGTTTTGTAGATAGCTATAAAAATGATGCAATTATTATGGGAGACCTAGCATGAGCAGTACTCTAACAGTCACCAATCTAACAGCTACTAATCTCACTGATGGTGGTGGTACGACTTCTACGTTTGCTAGTATAAATGAAGGTCATGCTAAAGCTTGGGTTAACTTTACTGGAACTGGTACAGTAGCTATTGATGACAGCACAAATATGAGTAGTGTTACTGATAATTCTACAGGAAGGTATAATCCTAATTTTACTACAAGTTTTGCTACTGCGAATTATTGTGTTACTCATGGATGTCAGTTTGTAAACTTTAATGGTTATTTTCATTCTTATCATACAAAATCAGCAAGCACTGTTGAATTTCTTTTTATCAATACAAATGCTGCTTATGAAGACAGTGCAGATGTAAGTGCTACTTATAACGGAGACTTAGCATGAGTACACTAGAAGTCTCAAACCTTAACGATGGCACAACAACTGTAGCGACTACTTATGTTACTAATGGTTCTTCTAAAGTTTGGATAAATTTTAATGGTTTAACCACAACATCTATTCGTGATTCATTTAATGTATCTAGCGTTACAGATAATGGTACAGGAGATACTACTATCAGCTATACTAGTTCTTTAAGCGCAGCATATAATTATTCAATGGCTGACTATACCTCTTATTACGGAAATCTAAAATTTGCGAGCTTCAGAGGTTTAGGCGGTTCTAACAAATTAGCAGGAAGTGTAAATGTTGTTTCTGGATATATATCAAGTACAGGTGGTAATCTAGCTGCTGAGGATATAGGTGAAATGAACCTTATAATGCAAGGAGACTTAGCATGACCCACGGACATCTTTGGGATAGACTAGCAGAAGCTAAAACAAGACTAAAACCTGTACAGTCTAAGTACAGAGTATTGTTTGAAGACCCTGCTACACCTGACGAACCAGCTAAGGTCTTAGTGCCTGATCCAAACTGGATGGCTTGTGCATTAGAGGGTGGGATACTGCCACCTATAGAGACTTATCAGCGTGACCGTTTAGTTCCTGATGGAGAGCCTAAAGAACATCCATACGCTGAACCTATCGGCAGTATGACAGAAGAGGAAGCAGTAGAATATTTAATTCAAAAGGATATAGATCCGTCAGTATGGCGAGACTATAAAGGAAACAGAACGATCATGAAGATTGTACCTGTCGAATTGATCCCATCGGATCGCTCATTTAGAAACGCATGGAGAATTATGCAATGACTACATACATAAATATAAATGGAGATGTACGAGACGCATCTTCTCTAACAGTACCAACAGATAGAACCTTCAGAGGTGCTTGGACATTCAACGGTGATGTCGTTGAGATTGACATGGCAGCAGCTAGAAACATCCACAAGGATAATCTCAGGGCAGAACGTGCGCCACGTTTAGAAGCTTTAGATGTATCTTACATGAAAGCTCTAGAGGCTGGCTCAGGTGCAGCAGCAATAGCTACACAAAAGCAAACTTTGCGTGACATTACATCTGACGCTCGTATTGCTAATGCAGCAGACGCTGACGCACTCAAAGCATTAGACCTAGACACTCTATTAGGAGACTAATATGTCAAGAGCTAGAGAACTAGCTGACCTTAGTAACGTTATCAACAAGGGTGCTAACTTGCAGCCTAATTTGATAACTAATGGCGATATGTCTGTGGACCAACGCAATAGCGGTTCTTCTGTTACGGCTACACATGGCTCAGATACTTTTTGTCCAGACCGTTACAGATTTATAGAAAATCATTCAGGTAGTTTTAGTCTTCAACAAGTTGAGGATGCCCCAGATAATTTAGAATATTCTATGAAAGTTACTGTAACTGGCACTGATACATCTTTATCAGCAACAGAATTTACAAGAAATATACAACCAATAGAAGGGCAGCACATTAGTCACCTTAACTGGGGTTCTGCTAATGCAAGAACATGCACCCTTACATTTTATGTAAAGTCTAGTGTTACTGGTGCGTACTATATTTCTCTATTTAATAGTGCAGCTAATCGTTCATTTGTAAGTAGCTATACAATTAATACTGCTGATACTTGGGAAAAGAAAACTATTACAATTACTGGCGATACTTCTGGAACTTGGTTAACTACTAATGGTGCTGGTATTTATATTTCTTGGTCACTAGGTACAGGAACAACTTATCAAACCTCTACCTTAAACAGCTGGGCTGGGGCTTTTGCTATGGCAGGGTCAGACCAGATAAACCTTGCTGCAACTAATAGTGCAACTTGGCAACTTACTGGTGTTAGTTTTGTAGTAGGCGATAGCGCACCTGTTACCCATCCTTATGAAAGTTTTGCTGAAAATTTAAAAAGATGCCAAAGGTACTTTGTTAAGTCGTGGTCACAAGGAAGTGCGGTAACAACAAATAACGGAATAATAACTGCTTCTTGCGTAGGTAATGTTAACAGAGCATTTGGAAATGTTTATTGGCCTACAACTATGAGAACATCACCAACAGTAACTTGGTATAATGGTTCAAGCGGCACTGTAAATAAATGGAGAAATGGCTCACAAGGAGTAGACATTACCCCACCCTCACCAAATACAGCTATAGGTGAAAGCGGATACGGCTTTGTTTTAAGTTCTGGTATTACTGCTGTAACTGACACATTGCAAGGACACTATCAAGCGGAAGCAGAGCTATGACAGTTTTTACAAACGCTAAATATATTGCCAACGAAGCCGGTGAGAATACAGTTATAGAAGTTACTATAGACGGTAAACAAACTTCTCATGTGCCTGTTAATCCAGACAACGCTCACTTCCAAGCCATACAAGAATGGGTGGCCGAAGGTAATACGATACAACCTGCAGAGTAATGTCAACACAAGAGCAAATCCGAATAGCTGCTGAAAGTGATCTTGTCACATTCATTAGACTAGTAGCACCAGAGCAAGTACTAGGGCAATGCCATGAGGATGTTTGTAACTGGTGGACAAGACCTGACTCAAAGACACATCAACTTCTACTCTTTCCTAGAGACCACGGAAAATCAAGATTAATTGCTTTTAGGGTAGCTTGGGAGTTGACAAAGAACCCAACTTTGCGTATACTATACATATCAGCTACAGCTAACCTTGCTGAGAAACAACTAGGATTTATCAAAGGCATACTGACATCAGAGATATACAGAAGGTATTGGCCTGAACACGTAAACTTTGATGAAGGTAAACGAACACGATGGACTAACTCAGAGATTATGTTAGACCATCCATTGAGGAAAAAAGAAAATGTTAGAGACCCTTCGATCTTTACTGGTGGACTTACTACATCGCTTACAGGCTTACATTGTGACATTGCTGTCCTCGATGACTGCGTGGTGTATGAAAATGCTTACACAGGTGAAGGACGCAATAAAGTCAAAAGTCAATACTCTCTTCTCTCGTCTATTGAAGGTGCTGAAGCGAAAGAGTGGGTAGTAGGAACTAGGTATCACCCTGCTGACTTGTACAACGATCTGCTACAGATGACTGAAGATCAGTACGATCCAAGAGGTGATAAGATAGGTGAGGATAATATCTACGAGATATTTGAGAAACCTGTAGAAGAAAGAGGTGATGGAACAGGTGAGTTCCTTTGGCCTAGAACCCAGCGCAAAGACGGTAAGTGGTTTGGGTTTGACATGAAGATACTAGCTAAGAAACGTGGTCAGTATCTAGACAAAGGACAGTTCAGAGCACAGTACTACAACGATCCTACTGACCCTGACAACGTACCTGTCTCACCAGATAAGTTTCAGTACTACGAAAGAAAGCATATTAGAGAAGAAAACGGTTTCATCTACTACAGACAAAACAGACTGAATGTATTTGCTGCTGTTGACTTCGCATTTAGTTTAAACAAACGTGCTGACTATACAGCCATAGTGGTGGTAGGAATTGACGCAGACAACAACATCTATGTCTTGGACATCGACAGATTCAGGACTGACAGAATATCTGATTACTTCGAAAACATATTACACATGTCAAACAAGTGGTCATTCAGAAAGCTCAGAGCAGAAACAACAGTCGCACAAATGGCAATCGTCAAGCAACTCAAAGAACTTATCAAGCAACACGGACTAGCCATAAGCATTGATGAGTACAGACCTAATAAGAACCAAGGTAATAAACAAGAACGCATAGCTTCAATACTTGAGCCACGTTATGATAACATGAGTATCTGGCATTACAGAGGCGGCAACACTCAGTTACTAGAAGAAGAGTTGTCATCCAGAAACCCTGCTCACGATGATATCATAGATGCTTTAGCCTCAGTTATTGACATGGCTGTTAAGCCAGCTAGAGCAATACGTAGGAGTAAAGATAACGTGGTACAGTTTAATTCTAGATTCGGTGGGGTATCCTTCTAATGGCTGGAACAACTATTGACCTGCAGACTATGATTGATCCACACAGTCTAGCAGTAGACATTGCAGATCGCTGGACAAAGTGGAACAACGCAAGGCGACCAAAGATTGAAGAGTGGAAAGAGTTACGTAACTACATCTATGCTACGGATACAAGAACTACGTCCAACAGTAAACTACCTTGGACTAACAGTACGACTACACCAAAGCTAACACAAATAGCTGACAACTTACATGCTAATTACTTTGCTGCTTTGTTTCCACAAAAACGTTTCTTTAGGTTTGAAGCACACGATGAAGACTCAGATGTCAAAGCTAAACGTGATGTAATTCAATCATATATGGAAAACAAGATACGTCAATCAGACTTTGAAAATACTGTAAGTAAACTCATCAATGATTACATTCAGTACGGCAACTGTTTTGCTACAGTAGAGTTTGCTAGAGATTATACGGAGTATGAAGATGGAGAACTTTCTGTTAACTATGTCGGACCTAAGCTTGTCAGGATTTCTCCATTTGACATCTGCTTCAACCCAGTTGCTTCAAGTTTCGGAGATAGTCCTAAAATTGTCCGTTCAGTTTTAACAACAGGTGAGCTATCTAGACAAATAGAAGAGACTGTTGACAACGCATACCTGAAACAAATCTTTGACAGGATGTTAACAAACAGAGCTTCAGTAAACGGCTACGGTGGTAGCGATGTGGATGTAGACAAGGCTCACGCATTTACTGCTGATGGTTTTACTAATCTGAACGAGTACTATGAGTCAGACTACGTAGAGCTTATGACATTCTACGGTGACATCTATGATAACGATACTAACACCTTTCACAAGAACAGAGTTATTACTATCGTAGACAGAGCCTACGTAATACTAAACGAACAAAATCCAAACTGGTTAGGTAAGTCTTCTGTCTTTCATGCAGGTTGGAGAGACCGTCCAGATAATCTTTATTCTATGGGGCCACTTGACAATCTTGTAGGAATGCAGTATCGTATAGATCACCTAGAAAATCTCAAAGCTGATGTCTTTGATCAGATAGCTTATCCTATAATCAAGATAAGAGGTGACGTAGAAGACTTTGACTTTGAACCAGCAGCTAGAATATACATGGGTGAAGAAGGTGACGTAGGATACTTAGCTCCTGACCCAACAGCACTAAACGCTGACTTTCAGATACAGAACCTAGAAAACAAAATGGAGATGATGGCTGGTGCTCCAAGAGAAGCTATGGGTATCCGTAGTGCAGGTGAAAAGACAGCCTTTGAAGTACAGCAGTTAATGACTGCAGCAGGACGCATCTTTCAACACAAGACTGCAAATTTCGAAAGGGTCTTTTTAGAACCTATACTAAACGCAATGCTTGAAGCTGCTAGACGTAACATGGATATAGCAGATACAGTTAGAGTTCTTAACGAGGATACAGGACTGTTCTTTTTTCAACAGATTACAAAAGAAGACATCATGGCTAACGGTAAGATTGTTCCTATCGGTGCTAGACACTTTGCTGAAAGAGCGCAAAGAGTACAGAGCATGTCACAACTTTACCAGTTGAAGTTAGCTGATCCTAGTGTTGCTGTTCACTTCTCAGGTAAAGAGTTTGCTAGAATACTAGCAGAAGAGTTAGGTGAACCAGCGTTGTTTGGAGACAATATCTTAGTTTCTGAACAACTAGACTCTGAGCGTATAGCAACTGAAGCTCAGGTACAATTTGAAGAAGAGCAAGATATAGCAATCAAAGAAGGATTATAAGATGCCATACAAAAAAGGTAAAGTACAAAAGTACAAAAACGAAACAAAGAAACCTATGGAAAAGAAAAAGAAACCAATGAAAAAGAAGCCTATGAAGTAAATGAAGGCTGCTTGGTTTAGAGGATGTAAGACGCAGGAGGACAAGGACAAAGTTAAACAAAAGCTTATGTCTGACAGAGATAGCCTCCTGCATCTCGAATCAATTCTTGAGTCTATGCTTGAGGATAGACCGACTACGATGGATTATGATAGTCCTTCTTGGTCACACAAAATGGCTGATCGTATCGGCTACAACAGAGCACTAACCCAAGTGCTTGATCTTATTAACCTAGATAAGGAATAAAATTATGGTATTTACTACTGATAATACTGCAACCACACAGGAAGATCAGAACAACGAGAATCAAAGTCAGGAAACCCCTATACAGGAATCCTTTCTTGATAAACTCGTTCAGGCAAAGGGAGAGAACTGGAAAGACCCTGAAGTGTTAGCCAAAGGTAAGTTAGAAGCTGATGGTTACATTAAAAATCTTGAAGACCAACTCAGTCAAATGAGGGAAGACTTGAAGAAACAGGAATACAAAAACGAAGTTCTCGATCAACTTCAGACCAAGGCCGCTGAAACTACTGCAGCGACTAATGAAGTGCCTAACAATAACAGTAGCACTAAAGATCAGAATACCACTGCAACCTTTAGTGAGGAAGACCTGAAGAGCCTTGTAGAAAAGACACTAGGTCAGCGAGAGTTAGAAGCCAAAGTTCAAGGCAACCTAGAACTCGTTGATAAAGAGCTAGAGGGAAGCTTTGGCACTGAAGCCAAGGCTCAAATCGAAAAGAAAGCTGCAGAGCTTGGTATGTCAATAGATCGTTTACGTGATATTGCTGCTGAGTCACCCAACGCATTCTTCGCTCTTATAGGTGAGAACAAACGTCCAGCTAATCCTATGGTTGCTGGGTCAGTTCGAACCGAAGGTGTCAACATGCAGTCCTCTACGGAGCGAGATTTTAATTACTATCAGAAACTACGTAGAGAAAATCGTAACTTGTACTATTCAGCTAAGACGCAGCAACAAATGTTTGAGGATAAAGCTCGGCTTGGCGAAAAGTTTGGTGCATAATTAAAGGAACTTAGACATGGCAATGACCACATCTAATACCTCGTTCCTGCAACGTGCTCAGGTCTATTCATCAGAATTAAAAGAAATTCTGCGTGACGAGATGATGGCACAACGATATGTGCGTATGCTTGATGGTTTTCCTGACGGAAACACTTTCAACATTCCATCTATCGGTCAGGCACAGGTAGACAACTACTCAGAAGATAGTGCGGTCACCTATCGTCCACTCGACACAGGTAACTTCACCTTCACAGTCGATAAGTATCTATCATCAGCTACTTATATGACAAAGAAAGCAGAGCAAGACACATTCTATTCAAACGAATTAATGTCACGCTTTGTACCAGAACAAGAACGTGCAATCATGGAACACTTCGAGACAACCACTCTTGCTGCTCCTGAATCTGGCGTATCAGCTAACTCATCTGAAGCAATCAACGGCATCTCAATGCGTGTTGGTTCTACAGGTACAGGTGAAGTTATCACCTTGAAAGAGTTTGCTTATGCACGTTACGCTTTGAAAAAACAAAGTGTTCCAGACAGCAACTTGGTAGCTATCGTTGATCCGTCTGTTGAGTACACACTTAACACACTAGCTAACCTAACAAACGTGCAAAACAACCCACGTTTCGAAGGTATTGTTCGTGACGGTATAGCAACAGGTATGCGTTTCGTAGCTAACATCTACGGCTTTGACGTATATTGTTCAAACTTTCTACCAACAGCAACTGACAACGCACTACCAGACTTAGCTGCTGCTAACCAAGACTACTCATCAACAAACGGTGTAGTTAACTTGTTCTTCTCAGCAGACCAGTCTGTAAACCCATTCGTGGGTGCGTTCCGTCAACAACCTGAAGTGGACTACGACTACAACAAAGACTTCCAAAGACATGAGTTTGTAACAACTGCTCGTTATGGTGTCAAGTTGTATCGTCCTGAAAACATGGTTCGTGTTGTCACGAAACCAACAGTAGCGTAAGGAGGACTAACTAATGGCATATGTTAATGCAGACGGTCTAGAAATTCTTGCCGCAGGTGATGCAGGTACTGCAGCGAAGCGTGGTACTTCACTTTCAAGTCAAAAGAAAGCATTAGTGATGACAATCACAGGAACAGAAGTTCCTTCATCTGTGGCTACACCACAAGATCATGATGCTTTTATCCCAGCAGGTTCGTACATCACTGGTGCTCACCTTATTGTCACAACAGCTTTCACCTCAGGTGGTTCAGCTACATTGACAGTAGGTACTTACCAGCAAGATGGTACTGTCGTAGATGCTGATGGCATTGACGCAACTGTTGCTTTGGCTGCTCTTGCAGCTAACAAAGCAGTAGCTTGTGACGGTGCAGCAGTAGGCGGTACAGCGACTGTTGGAGCTAACGATGTTTATGTCGAAGCTATCTATGGCACAGCAGCATTTACTGCTGGTGAAGCCAAGTTGGTTATCGAATACATCGAGCCTTAAATAAGCTTTGGGTGTTCCTTCGGGAGCACCCTACTTAACTAGGAGATTTTAATGGCAAACGTAAACCACTCTACTCTTACTGATCCATACCTTCACGAACCAAAAGGCGTTGCCGCAGCAAGTAGTGGTGACGTTTACCTAGCTAACGGTTCTGGCTCAGGTTCTTGGACATCTAGACAGTCCATGTTAACAGTTCAGTTTCCAGATATTTCTAGCGCAAGTGATTTGTATGTACCTATGCCTTACGCAGGAACTATAACTAAAATACAAAGTGCTTTGACAGCAGCTATATCTGGTGGAGATGCTGTATTTACTGTGACTAATTCAGCAGGTTCTTCGATGGGAACCCTTACTATAGCTCAGTCAGGTTCTGCAGCAGGTGATGTAGATACACTAACACCTGCCTCAAACAATACAGTAACAGCAGGAAGTTTTATAAAGATAGCGTGTGCTGGTGCGCCAAGCTCACACGTTGAAGCTTGTATAGTTATCTGCGTGGATGGATCATAATGAAAACAACTTTGTTACAGCTAGTACAGTCTATCTTGTCTGATATGGACTCAGAAGAAGTTAACGGTATCTCTGATACTATAGAAGCAAAACAAATAGCTTCTGTTATAGAAGATACTTACTACAATATTATTGCAGCTAGAGAAATACCAGAACACAACAAACTACTTTCACTAACTGCTGTATCCAACTCAGCTAAACCAACGCACTTCAAGTACCCTACTAGAACTAAGGTTATAACTAGGATTGATTATAACGTAGGCACTATTGCAGATAAAGACTTTAGAGAGATAGAGTTTGTAGACCCTATGACATTTATTGATAGGATGAGCGAGACTGGTTTACTTGTAGAAACATTTGACGGTGCTGTAGATATATATGTTCTAAATGATACTGCACCTTCTTATTACACTTCATTTGACGATGAGTATATTATCATGAATGGTTATGAAGCAGACAAAGAGGCTACACTACAAGCTGATAAGACAAGAGCTTGGGGTTCAACTTATCCAACCTTTTCTCAGACAGACAGCTTTGAACCTGACTTAGATAACACACTAATGCCTTTACTCTTGGCAGAAGCTAAGTCAACTTGCATGAGTTTATTTAAAGGTGGTCCTGACCCCAAGATTGATCAGGCTGCACGTAGGCTAAAGTCTTACGTACAAAATGATCAGTATAAGACAAGAGTAAAATCAGTAAATCAATACGGAAGAACCTGATGATTGATATAGAGACCGACACAGTAAACCAACGCTGTGTTATAAAGTCTGACAAGATGTTGTCAGAAATTTATGTAGAAAAAGAAGACAGTGGATACATCTTTTTTAGAGTTACATTTGAAAAAGGTAAAGTACCACAAGAATTATCAGGCAGATACTCAAGCCTAGAAAAAGGTAAACAAGCTGTAGAAAGTTACCTAAGAGATAAAGTAAAGACTAAAACTCTTCAACGTAATGAGTATGCAGACAAAAGAGAGATAGAACGTAATGGCTCAAAGTCTAAGTCAAAAGGCAGTTAATAACTTTGTAAAAGGTTTGATTACAGAAGCTGCTGAACTTACGTTTCCTGACGGTGCTTCTGTTGATGAATTAAACTGCGACTTACGTAGGGATGGTACTAGACGTAGGCGACTAGGTGCAGTATACGAAAGCAACAACACACTGTCTAGTTTTACTATGACTGATTCAGAAACTATAGCCACAGGCGATTGGATAAACGTTGGTGGTGATGCTGACTTAGAGTTTTTAGTGTTGCAAAAAGGTAACACATTATATTTCTACAACAAAGGTGATCTACCTTATTCTGCTCAAGTAGAAACAAACTCTGTAAACTTGTCAAGTTACGAACAAGCAGGTTCTGCTGGTGCTGAAAATGCTAAGTGTCAGTTCACATCTATCAAAGGTAACTTGGTTGTATCTTCACCAGAGATAAATACTATAGCAATTCAGTATAGCTCAGGCACATTTACAGTTACTCAGATTACCTTTGAAATTAGAGATTTTGAATATCAAGGAAACACATCAGAGTACTATGAAGAAAAATCTTCTCCTTCTCAAGACAGAAAGTATGATACTCAAAATGCTGGTTGGGTAGGAACAAAAGGAGCAGCAGCTTTATCAACTTGGTCATCAGCAAACTCAAGCAAACATCCTCCTTTAACTCATCCTTGGTATGCAGGTAAAGACTCTAATGGAGACTTTAGTGCTACAGAGTGGGATAGAATTTATGGTGGTACTACACTAACAGGTAACGGTCACTTTATCTTAGACTTCTTTACTAAGAACAGAGGGTCTGCTTCAGGTCTAACAGGTTTAACCAAGATGACAGATACAGAAACCTCTAGGTTTAGATGTGCTGAATCTTTTTCTGGTAGAGTTTTTTATGCAGGTATTGACAGTGCTGAAAATGCTGGTACAATACTGTTTTCTAAAGTTGTTGAAACAGTAGATGACTTAGGTGTATGTCACCAACAAAATGACCCTACAGCAGAGTACTTGTCAGACTTGTACGCTACAGACGGTGGTGAACTAAGGATACCTGACGCTGTTAAAATACAGAGACTGTACGCTTACCAAAACTCTCTCTTTGTATTTGCTGAAAATGGTGTATGGCAAATCTCTGGTGTTGACGGTGTATTCAGAGCTACAGAGTTTTCTATCAACAGGGTTACTAGGGTTGGTATCCTACAGCCTGAAACATTTGTTGAAGCAGAAGGTATTCCTTTTTGGTGGTCAAGATTTGGCATCCACACATTAACAACTGACGATGTATCAGGGCAAGGTAAAGAACAAAACTTAACTATTCCTACCATACAAAGTTTTTGGGATGCTATTGATCCTGATGCTAAACTAAAAGTTACAGCAGTTTATGATGGTATAAACAAAAGAATATACTGGGGCTATCCTGATGCAAGTGAAACTGTAGAGTCAAAGATAAACAACTTTCTTATACTTGATGTACCTCTGCAAGCTTTCTTTCCTTGGAAGATATCAGATCAAACATCTAACACTGATGCTGTAGTAGGACTAGCTTTTTATTCAGGCTATGGTGCTAAAGAATTAGACCTTGATGTTCTAGCTAACAGCAGTGCTGATGATGTCCTTACAGCTTCAGGCGGTACAGATGTAAATGCAGGTAGCTTTGTAACTAGCACCGTGTACATAATTAAAACTGTAGGAACTACTGACTTTACTGCTGTTGGAGCAGCTAATAATAATGTTGGTACAGTTTTTACAGCTTCAGGCGCAGGTACAGGTTCAGGTGTAGCAACAGTAGCAAATGACGTTGTGTCAACTCAAATATCTACTACAACTACAGGTGATCCAGCTATCATACTTATTTGTAGAGATGGTGGTACAAACAAAATAACTATGGGTGCTTTTACTAGCATAGGGTTTTTAGATTGGGGTGATACTAACTATAACTCTTTTGCTGAAACAGGTTATGACTTTATAGGGGATGTTATAACTAAAAAGAATGCGCCATATATTGTAACATATTGTAGGTTGACAGAGACAGGATTTACTGGTAATCCTACTCTAGGTTTTGAATCAATAAGACCTTCATCATTAAAGGTTTCTGCTGCTTGGGATTTTGCTGAAAACTTTGGTACTAGTCAACAGGTGTACAGACTAAAGTTTCCAGTAATACCTAATCAGAATGACCTAACAGACTTTGACTATCCTGAGGATGTCATTACATCAAGAGTAAAAATACGTGGACATGGACGATCCATGAGAATTAAATACGAAAGTGAACAGGGTAAAGACTTCTTGCTCCTAGGTTGGGGTATGATACAAGGAAGGAACCCTAGATACTAATGACTGAATATACAATTAGGGATGCTACCCAAGAGGATGTCTTGGATATTGTCCTAGCAGTAAAACAATTCTGCAAAGAAATACCTCATCCAGCTTGGTCTAAGATAAATACAAACAAGATTAACCAATTAGTTACTACTCTGATAGACCATGAGTTAGGTTTTGTAAAACTTATAGACTTTGATGGAGAAATAGTAGGTGCTTTAATAGCTATGGTTTCTGAGCTACCTATTAATGATTTTAAGTATGCCCAAGAGTTAATGTTTTGGGTAGACCCTAAACATAGAAATGGTAAGACTTCAATAAAACTGATAAACGAGTACACACTTTGGTCTGAGCAAGCAGGGTGTAACTTTGCTAGATTATCTGAGTTAGATAATGTTCTTAGTAGTAAAGCTGGTGTATTGTTTAAACGTAAAGGCTATAAGCCTATAGAAACAGCTTATATAAGGGAAATATAAAATGGCAATTTTTACAGCAATAGGTGGTGCTCTAATAGCTGGAGCAGGTGCTGTTGGCTTAACAGTAGGTGCTACTGCTTTTACTGTTGGTGCTGTTGCAGTAGGTGGAGCAGCTACAGCATACGGTGTTAGTCAATCAAGAAAAGCTGCTGATTTAGGTAGAGAATCTGTTAGGATACAAAGAGAAGCTGCTGCAACACAAAGAAGACAAGAAGCAGCTAGAGAAACCAGATCAAGAAGAGCTTCTATTAGGTCTTTTTTAAGGCAAAGAAAAAGAATAGAAGCTGCTGGGGTAGGTGGGGCAGGTACTGCAGTATCAGCAAGAGGTGGTGCTCTAGCAGGTTTGTCATCTCAACTAGGAGCTAACCTAGGATTTAGTACAATGATGTCAGGACTTAGCTCACAGTACTCTAGCCTTACTCAACAAGCTTCTATGCTTCAAGGTCAAGCACAGTATGCTCAAGCTTTAGGTAACATAGGTTTTTCAATCGGTTCATCGGTTATGCCTTCTGGTGGTTTGGGTTCTTTAAATTTAAGTGGTATGACCCCAGATACTGCTGGTCCAAGAGGATACACTAGAAAAAGGTAATTAAAATTGGTATCTTTACTCTCTCTAGATCAAAAGGTTTTCAACGAAGAAGTCTTTAACAAAAAACTTTTAGACTTTTCTGAACAAGAAGAAAAACCTTTTAATCGTAAAAGCATTGTCGAAAGACAAAAGGCTCAGGAAATAGCTATAACAACTAATATTCCTGTAGACCAGATCGAGGCTGAACGTGCTACAGGTGACAATAGCTCAGAATCTGCAGCAAAAGTAGAAGGTCTTAACGTAGACTACGCATTGGCTATAGACCAAGGCTACAGAGATGGTATGACTGCTGAACAGTTAGCATCTATTATCGAGCAGAGAAAAGAAAAAGGCGAGAATATGACTATGCCTGAGTATTTGCTCCTACAAAACCTTATGTTGTCTGACAACGATGTCAATCCTTACGCAACTAGAACTCTAACTAATATGAACATCTGGAATAATCTAATCCAGAAAGAACTAGAAGCTAACGATCAGACAGGCTTTGGTAAAGTAATGACGTTTCTTGACGTAAATGTTTTACGTGAGATAACTATAGGTGCTTTTGAAAACGTAACCTTCAGGTCTAATCGTGAAGGTAAAGAAATAAGAAAAGCTTTCAACGATTTAACACCAGATGAGTTTAACAAGTGGGCTGCTGAGTATATCGAAGAAAGAAAGAATGAAGGTTTCTTCCGTACAGACAACATCTGGAACCTTTACAAGATGGCTAACGATGCGACTTACTTAGGTGATGACCCTATGGCAGGAGCTATGGCACTCTTTGGTGTCCTTGATATAGCAACAATAGGTTCTTCTAAGATAATCACTGGTCCTGCCAAAGGTATGATTACTACAGCAAAAGAACGAGGACTAAAAGCTGTAAGTTTAACTAAGTCAAAGTCACCAGTTGACACTGTGGCTGTCATGGGTGATGAGGTTCAGGCTGCTAATGTCG
>Ga0208425_1000062_pt1 | contig 35949 bp, 33 predicted proteins | sample DEB08_DNA_4_FD_185496 | JGI IMG/M metagenome (GOLD analysis project Ga0208425, IMG submission 185496) | Aqueous microbial communities from the Delaware River and Bay under freshwater to marine salinity gradient to study organic matter... | ecosystem: Environmental > Aquatic > Marine > Coastal ...
TTTGGATATATTTATCCTCATCAACAAAATCAACACTCTCTGCTAACACTTTGAATTTTTCTTTCTGTGTTTCAGTTAGTGATTCAGAAGCCTCAGCTACAAGCTCAGCCTTCGTGAATTCGGTCATTTGGGCTTTCATACTGGTGTTCTTTTCAATCTCTTCGTTAAGACGAGATTCAAGATCATCAGCACGAGCTGCGAGTTCTTCAACAACATCTACTTTGTCATCTGGGATTTCAATGTAGTGCTCTACGAACAGCTCTTTAAGACCATTAATGAAACTTTCGGTAACTTCGGCTTTAACACCAGTTTCTACCGCCAGCTTGTTTTCTTCCATCCAGTTCTCAACAACATAGTCGAGGTACTGGTCAAGCTGCTTAACAGTTTCTTCTTTCAGTTTAGTTCTTTCAGCTTCAAGCTCTGATTCAATATCAACAACATACTTTTGAAGCTGCTCGTTTACTTTAGATACTACGGCTGCTTCAAAAATAGTCACTGCTTTTTCTTTGAATTCTTCAGTCAGGCTGTCATCGCCAGCAAATAGAGCTGCAACATCTTCTTTGATGTCGATCTCTTCAGCTGTAACAGTATGACCTGCCTTTACAACCTCAACAGCTTCTTCAGCGTCTTCGCTGATAGCTTCCTGAGCTTCAAGAGCATCAACCATACGGTCGAAAGAATTCATGAGATCTTCCTTTCTCATACCATTCATTCTTTCTACCATAGCCTGTATCAAACCCATCTTAGTAGACTCTTTAACAGCGTCTGCTTTAGGCTTAACAGCGGTAGGTGCGTCTTGTGGATCGTCGGTAACGTTCTTAGATTTACCAGGAGCTTTAGCCTTCTTGGCTGCCGGCTCAGGTACTTCTGAAGGGTCACCATAAGATGCTTTGAACTCATCCAACTGCTCGTCGGTGAGGTCTTCTCTCATCTCTAGTTCTTTATCAGACATTTGCAGTTCTCCTTTATGGAATTTATTGCTTCTATTATTTATAAAATCAAAGTTTTGAGATGAAGTCCTCAAAGATCTTTAACTTCGCAGTGGTCAGATCTCGCGTTGAGGTCTTACTAATTTCTTCTTTATAGTCATTAATCGTAGCTTCACGAATAATTCCGTTATCCCAAACCCACTCTTTACCTTCCATAATACCTTCAACAAATGCGTCAGGAGCAGATGGATCGGCTACAATGTCGCCTGCAGTAGCTAGGTAAAAATCGTTTTGAACTTCTGCAATACCAGACTTGTTTGGCTTAAGTGAACCCATACCGCGTGAAGATACGCCAATCGTTGCGCCTTCGTTCATTAAGTTCTTAACGATGTTACCCATTGGGGTATCCATAACTTTTGCTTTACCAATAAAGTTATCACCGTCCTGCTTTAGTTCAGTAATCATGTGGGAGACACGGTCCAGATTAATTGTTGGACCTGAGGGGTGGCCGAGCTCGCCAAAAGCTCTCTTACGGTCAATATATTCTTTTTGATAGCGTCCTACTTCTTTTTGAAGTACTTCCATAGGATAAACGCGACCATTTCTGTTCTTGAGATTACCTTGCATGAACACACCTTTAATATAGTGGTTCTTGCCGCCATCTTCTGTAGCCTCGGCAATGTACTCTAAGTCTTCGTTAATTTCGCATATGAGTTTCATTTTAGTATCTCGCTACGCCTGTTGCTTTTACAGCTGCTACTGCTACTACGGTGTCTGTTGGCTCTTTAACAATAATTTCTGTTTGACCAGCTTCAACAACAACAGAACCTGCAGTACCGCCTCCATTTTCTGGACCCACAGTATTTGCTACAGTAATTGTCTGCTCAGCTGAATCTGTATTAACAACACGGACCATAGTAGTAAGGCCCATATTGTTAGCTACACCTAACGATGCAGTTGTAGTTAGAAGCTTAATCGTCGCCATTTACCTTCTCCTCAATAAACGAAGAAAAGCTCTCTTTAATCTTAGATGAACCTTGCATTACAGGAGCTTTTTCACCAGGTCTACCTTGTGTACGAGAATCTGGAGTTGCTGTTCCGCCAGGTTTAGTATCGGACGAGCCTTGCTTAACTACTGGTTCACCTGCAGCGTGCTTCTTACCAGCTACATGTGCATCTGGGTTACCAGCTTTAACATCGCCGTTAAATTGAGCATCACCAGCTACAGGATGAGGTACCTTGGTTACCATATGTGCATTAGCAAAGTCCTCTTCTCCTTTAGAGCGAGGCTTATAACCTTTTACTTCCTTGTCGTCGTCTTTTTCGACTTTGTTATCTTGTGCAGGTGCACCAGGGGCTTCAAAGAGCTCTTTAAACTTCTTCATCTGCAACCTCTTCTTGATCTTCGTAATCTTCTGATTCTGGTTCGTTTAGAAAACTTTGTGCAACTGCAACCTTTTCAACACCAATTCTTTCTTTTAGTTTATCTGCTAAGATAGCGCTCACAGCGTCTTGAAAACCAGCTGGGTTCTTATCGTATACTGAATCTACAGCGTCTTCAAATGGATTTGACATTATATACTCCTTTTTTCTTTATATTTATAAGAACTATTTTGTTAAGACAAAATTTCCACTACCAATGTAAAGGACTTCAATTTTCGTATAGAGACCTGTAGTAACTACCTCACCTGATGCAGCTCCATCAATTTGATTATTTTGTTGAGAGGCTATAGTGTCATTAGCAAACACAGATATTTGAATAGAATCTGTACTTGTTCCTAAGAATGAATCTGCACCATCAAGTTTGACTATAATATTACCTGTACTAACAGGAAGAATAGTAAACTTGTCACCTTGTGTTAAGTTGCCTGATGCGTCAATAGTAACAAAGACATTAGCAGAACTATTAACTACAAGCGCAATATTATGATTAGATGTATCTAATGTTGTGTTAGCAGTTATAGTTGATACTGAATTCCTGACAACCGGGGTACCGAGAGCAAGTGTACCGGAACCATTGGTTAGTAGCGCTTGGCCGTTTGTACCATCAGATGTAGGATATGATAATCCACCTAAAGTTGCTGTGTTAGCAGTAATAGAAGGTGATGTTATTGGACCTGTTAATGATAATTTTGTACCAGCAACAGCGCCAGTAAACGTTGCTCCCGCCAACGGCGCATAAGTTGCAACAGCATTCGCTACTTGTAGTCTATCAAGTATTAAACTATTTTGAGCATTGTTAGATGATAGAGCTACAGACTTAGTTTCGAACGTCTGGTTAACGTACGTATTAGCTGCTTTTGTACCTAGAGAGGTTAGTATTGTAGTTGAAAAGTTAGCATCATCACCTAATGCTGCAGCGAGTTCGTTTAATGTATTTAATGCTTCCGGTGATGAGTCGACAAGGTTTGCTATTTCTGTAGATACTAATGACGTTACATTAGCAACCTGCATCCTGTCTAATATAAGAGAATTTTGAGCGTTATTAGATGAAAGCGCTACTGCTTTAGTTTCAAATGTTTGATCTGTATAGCTTCTTATATTAGTATTAGATACACCGATTTGTGCATTAACGTACGTATTAGCAGCTGCATATGCTTTAGTAGCGTAAATAGCAGCAACATTAGCAACTTGTAGTCTATCATTAATAAGATTGTTTAATGCATTGTTTGATGATAATGCTACAGCTTTAGTTTCAAATGTTTGATTTGTATAGTTTCTAATATTAGTATTAGATGAGCCAATTTCAGAATTTATATATTGTCTTATACTGGTATTAGAAGAACCAATTTGCGTGTTAATAAGAGTACGCAATGCCGTATTAGTAGCTAGTAATGCCGTCCAGGTTGCTTTATCTGAAACATCAATAGTAGCATCATACTCAGTACTATCACCTGTAGTAATCTTTAATGTATTATTACCTGATGTAAAGGCAACAGTTGAAATAGCTTTATTAGCAATATAGGTGTTTGTATTACCTAGTTGTGCTAATGTTGAATATGTTGCTATAGCATTTGCTACTTGTAGTCTATCATTAACAAGATTTACTATAGCATTGTTTGTTGTTAATGCAGTATCCTTGGTAACATATAAAACTGCAGCGTTTGCTACTTGCAAGTATCCTGTTAGATCGCGTTGAGCATCAGCTGCCCATTCTACAGCAGTACCAGCGTCGTTAACTTTTAAAATTTGGCCTGCAGAACCAAGCGTTGTAAGACCAGTACCGCCATGCTGATAACCAACTGCTTCACTGGACTGGAATTCAGACAAACCAACTGCGTTGTTGGAATTGTCGTAAACCGTCCTAATAGGTACTTTAATAGCCATTATGCTGCCTTAAAATAAAAATTGTGCAGTCTTAACTGCTTGATCTAGTTGTGATCCATTATTTAGGTAGAAATTAGTGAACACTTTTACGTCAGAATCTACACGAAATGAAAAGGTATTCGCTGCAGTACCTAGACCTGAAGCTTGTGTATATAAAGGAACATCTAGTTCAACTGCTCCGGATTGCGCGCCAACAACTGCTATGTTCTTTTGTACAGCACCAGACGTAGTTATTCTGGAATTAGCCGGTAGAACAGCTCCGGTTGCAGATATATCAATTCTACCTGAACCATCAGAGGATATAGTAGCACCGCCAAGATTAATTGTTTGACCAGAAAGATATAAATCTCTCCATCTTAATTCTGTAGTACCAAGATCAAGAGTGTTGTTTGATGTGGGAACTATATTTGTAGTTACTGCTGTAAGATCAGTTGATCCACCACCTGATGTTGTAGATATAATGTATGCGCTAGAATTTGATGTAACGGTAACATTGTTACCTGCTACTACTATTTTATTATTTGCTACTTGTAGATATTGATCTAAATTAGGTAAATCTGTTAGATCATTATATGAAGAAGCGCCTCCACCGCCGGATACAGTTGCACCTACAAACTTACCTGATGCTGCATCATACTTAAGATACTTTCCATCTACCTTTGCTGTTGCTCTATCTACATCATCTAAGAACTCTAATCTAACTTCACCGCCACCTGATGAGCTACCTCCGCCCATATTAAGTCTGGTTACTTGAGCAGTTACAGAGCCTTTGAGATCTTCGAAAAGTTTTTTAAGATTTTTCTCTATAGGTGCAACGTCTGGTGTATCACCGTCGCGTCCAGGATCACCTTTCTCACCTTGCGGTCCTTGTTCACCCTGATCGCCTTTTAGACCAGGTGGCCCAGCAAGACCCATCTCGCCACGATCACCTTTATCACCTTTTAAACCTTGCGGTCCTTGTTCGCCTTTCTCTCCTTGCGGGCCTGTTGCTCCCACATCACCATCACGGCCCCTTTCTCCTTGATCTCCTTGCTCACCTTTCTCGCCTTTTTGCCCACGAATACCTTGCGGACCTTGGAGACCAATCGAGCCAACTTCGCCTTGATCACCTTTATCTCCTTTTTCACCTTTTTCGCCCTGGGGCCCCTGAATACCTTGCTCACCTTGATCACCCTTCTCACCTTGAGGACCTTGTAAACCTACTTCACCTTGTATACCTTGTTCACCTTGTGGACCGATTGGACCTTGTTCGCCAATCAAGCCACGCGGACCTACAGGACCTGATCTACCCTCAGGACCTTCTGGACCTTGAGGACCTTCGGGTCCTTCTACAAGAATTGGTTGGTGGAGGTTGTCAAGCTCTTCACGTAGCTCTTTAATTAGTTCTTCGCGAACTTTACTGCTTTCTTTTTTAAGTACACCTAAAAGAGCACCTAAGAGCTTAGCCTCATCCAGTACTTGACTCATCGTACTTGTCTTCTTCGTAATCTGTTGACAATGAATTATAGAACCTTGTCATACTTTCAACAAGCGTTTTTTCTTCTTCTGATAAGTTCTTCCCTCTGTTATCAGTAACCTCAATAGGATTCTCTGGCTCAAATTCTTCCTGAGACGGTTGAGGTGCTGGTTCAGAGTCAAACTGCATCATATCTTCTTCATCATCTTTTTCCATATCAATTTCGCGTCCAATGATAGCGATTTCATCTTCTGTCATTCTTAAAACGTTTTTACGAACCCAAGACATTGAGAAATACTTACCTACTAGAGGATCTATCTCACCAAGCAGTCTCAATCTTTCAGTCATAATCTCTGCTTGTTTGAGCTCTTCGAAGTGATTATCATTAGCAAAGTTATAGGTAAGAGAGTTTTGAATTTCTTTCCATTCAGCTCTAGTCATTACACCTTTTAATGCAAGATGTATTTCAAGTAACTGATCGAAAAGAACTGCAAATTTATTTCTGATTCTGTTAATAAATTTCTGGAATTTAATTTCGTCTCTTGATATTTCTGTTGATCTACCAATATTGAAATTAACTTCAGCCTCCATTCTACTAACAGGAACGTTCAATGACTTAAGAAGCTTCTTCTGGAAGTAAAGTACATCTTCCATCTCACCAAGATTCTGTCCACCTGGCAGTGTAGTAATCTCTGTACCTCTACCACCTTCTCTTCTTGGCAACCAAAAGTCTTCAAGCATAGTCATATGACGTCTATCGTCTCTTACTTCACCTGTTGATGCATCGTATACTAATTTGTTCTTATGTTTTACCATCATATCACGTAAGTACTGCTCTGCTTTCATCTTTGGCAGATTACCTACGTCGATATAGAAAATTCTTCTCTCTGGGGCCCTTGACAACCTATAGATAACTACAGCGTCTTCTAGCATTCTTAGTTGATTGAGAGGCTTGATAGCTTTATGAAGATATCCAAGAACCATTTTGTTTCTGGAATCTACAAGACCTGAAGGAACATAACAAATACTATCAGGGGCTATTTTTATGCCTTGTTGATTATTTGTTGAGCCTTTTGGATTGTATACGTAGAATTCTTTAACGTTAGGATAAAGATCATTACCTGTACGAGCATCTGTTTTCTTTTTCTGCTCGCGCATTTTACGAATTTTACGCGGATCAATATAGCGAAGCTGTTTTATACCTTCACGAGGATTACTTTTATCAATTACTAGTTGATAGTAAATTCGACCATCTACATACCAGCGTCTAAAGATTTCGTAACCTTTGTTACCGAAATCCATCATTTGCATAAGATTGTCAAATTCTTCTTTAATTAATTTTTTGACGCGTGAGGAAAGATTAGTCTCGTCTAAGACTATTTCAACAGGATAGGCGTTGTTTTCCATAATAATAGCATCATTAATAATATCTTCCACAGCTTGATCACACTCAGGCTGTAGAACCATTTCACGGTATCTAGTCACAAGATCAGCTTCTGTCTTTGCAGATGCTTCTAAGTCTAAGTATGTGCCGTAGATACCACCAGGAGCAATTTCTGTTACTGCTTCTTCCTGGTTTTGAGGTACAATAGCTTGAAGATTTTCTAACTCTTTTTCTTCAGCTGATGTCCTTGTTATCTCAAATCCAAACAGTTGCATTTCTTACCTCGGAATAAAAAAAAGGGGCACTACCATATATTTAGTACCCCTCTTAACCATAGAATTTTCTAATTAAAGCGCAAAAATCTTGCTTGCACCACTAGAGAATCTTACAGTAATATCACCACCGTTAGGTAAGATAGGCAAACCGGTTGCAGTATCGATATATGCAATTAGTCTTGATGCAGCGTTGCCAGCCTCTGGGTCTTGGTGAAACAATATTAACGCTTCACAGTTAGCACCTACAACTGTGGTAAATGTGACATCTGCAGCATCGAAAACTCCACTGGTAATAGTTTTACTTGCAAGATTAGCTTCTGCAACAACCGAAGTGTTAGGAATATCAGCTCTATCTTCGTGTGCGGAACTATATGTGTATATGTCGGTATCGATCAGCGCAAGCGTGATCGTGTTACTAGACATATTCAAATTACCAGCAAGAAAATCTTCTTTGGCTTTTGGGTATAGTACGTTTGCCATTTAGTTTCTCCGTTTAAATAATATTACGCTGTACCTGCGGTTCCGGTGTTGCCACCTACTACACGCCAGTAGTCGTATTGGAATGTTACGGCATATTCTTGAATGCCCTCTGCATCCCAGCTCAAATCAATTGGTGCAATATCTGAACACCAAATACCATCGAACTCATAAGTTCTTAGTACTGTACCGTCTTTAGCAAACTGCTTTACAATCGCCGTAGACTTATATGATGCTGGTGTGTTACCTGTAGTTCTTAGATTACCTTCAAATGTATTAATTTCGTTATTCCACTGCTCGATTGCATTTCTGATCAGGAAATCTTCGTCGTTAATAATTGTTGGGGTCCAAGCATCGAACGTTCTGTTTCCTGCAAGCTTAACTTGGCGACCAAAGTATGATACAGGAATCGTACCTACTGTTGCACCAGGTATCTGAGCTGCTCTACACATAAACGGTACTTTCAGATCTCCAGCTGCATTGACTGGATTAAAGATCTGAACTTCGAACAAGGAGGGGCGGGCCCCTCCAAATTCTAATTGACCTCTAAAATCACTTACGTTAAAAGCCATTGTTCTGTTCTCCTTATTGTATCTCTATTTATACCTGTTATTGGTTAACTATTGAACCTTGTCCAACTATTTCGGAGAACTCGACGCCTGTTCTTACAGCAACAAAGTTAAGCTGAATATAATTGATTGAACGATTAGGTTTAATGTAAATATCACCTATAAATTCGTTTCTATCTATTACATCACTTGTGTTGTTAGTTTCATCTACAACAACCTTAAAGTCTGTAATACCGCGACGCCCTTTAACATCACGTAGGAATGGTTCAACAAGATTTCTAAACTGCGCTCTTGTAAACTCATCGTTGAATTCAAACAACGTAAAGTTGGCTGCAGTAGAAATTGCTTTCTCAAGCACAATGAACAATCTTCTTACATTAATTCTGTCAAATGCACCAGGTTGCGATGTAAGAGTCTTATCTCCATACAATACCGTACCTTGACCTGGAAACGTTACGACAGGGTTAATACTATTTTTGTAAAGCGTGTCTCTATCTGCTTTTCTTGGATTCCAAGCTAGTTTAACAACATTTTTAACATTGCCACGATTAAAACCAGCTGGTGAGAACCATGGATCTCTTACTGAGTCAGTTCTTACCATAAGACCAGCGGTATCTCCATTTAATGGAATCCAGCGATAAACATCATTATACTTGTCGTATTGATATTTCCAACCACTATCTATTACTGCGTATGTTGAAGATGGAATGCTGTCTCTGTATGTTACAACATCAGCAGCTTCTTTGCCCAAATACGAGCCGTTATCAACGACAGTGTTTTTAGGTGGCGATAAACATACAATACAATCTTTACGGACTTCCGCAATATTGTTAATAAGATGCGTTGCTACAGTTTGTCCACCACCAGCTGCAATTAAAAAGGAGATATCAATATCTTCACTACTTACAAATTTATCCATTGCAGTGTTGATTTCACTTGCGGTAGCCACTGATCCATCAGAACCGTTTACTAGGGAAACTGTTTGATTTTTTGCTGGAGTTCCATATGTTGTATTGTTAGAAACAGTTCCTGCATTAGTTATATCACTATCGTGTGCTACCCACCAAATATATTTGGATCTATTATTTACTACATCTTTATAGTAGTTAGATGCACCAGTAGTATCTTTAGCATCAGAAGCTTTAGAAACGTTTTCAAAAATTTCCAAAACTGTTCCTTTTACACCTGACCATAGACCGTCTTCATCTACAACAGCAATATGCATTGCATCGTAAAGACTACCTGTATCTGTAGCATGTTGTGTTGTGATAGGTGCTCTATTAGTATTAGAAGCATATTCCCATCTCTTAATTAAACCAGTATTAGCAGTTACCGTTGTACCGGTGTAGCTTGAAGCTAGAGTGACACTAGTACCGTTAGCAGCTACAGAAGAAATTTTAATTTTTTGTTTTTCACCTGTAGTGGGCCCAACTTCTAGAATATCACCTGCAACCATAATAGCTGCTTGATTAGAAGATAATGTTAGTGTAGCTGTATTAGAAGTAATTGAATAAGTACCACCAACGGTAGCCTTGTATGCACCTTCGCTAGCACAGACAGAAACTTTTAATGAATTACCAAGAGCACCAGGATATTTTGCTGCCCACTCACCGATACCTGAAATACCTGAGTTGTAATTATTTACATAGTCGTCTGAGCTTTTAATAAGAGTTGTTTGACCGTTAGCGGATGCACTATGTGCATTCTTAAGACCTGTTGAGTTAGTTCTTACAACATACAAAGCATTACCGTAGCTAAGAAAATTAGCTGCAGTAAAGAAATTTTCATAGGTGTTACTGTCAGGCTTTGCGAATTGCGCAGCGAGTTGATCTTCTGAGGTTACGAGAACTCTTTGTTCTACGGGACCCCAGCGAAAATGACCTGCAATACCGCCCTCTGTAGTAGAGACGGAAGGCACTACAGTTGTCAAATCAACTTCACTGACGTTAACGCCGGGCGATACTTGAAATGGCATTGTATTCTCTCCTTATGTAGGGTTTTTATTCTTCTTTTATTTATAATTAATCTAGTTTCTACTAGTTACCACTTCTCGGTGATAGTGTCAACTGGAGGCAATGACCATCCAAGTCTGTCAGTATCAATATTTATGATATTGTCATCCTCTTGGCCATCATCCAAAAACCCAAACGGGAGCATTTCTTCTTCGATCATTCTTTGATTATCTTCATACATTTTCCTACGTAAATCACTGTCTGTTAACTCTTTAAAATAGTCCTGGCGTACTAGCCAAGAAAACAGGACAGTACACATAACAACATCATCATGAAAGCCTTCTTCTGCTTGATAGCTTTCCTTTATCTGTACAAAGTTGCAGAGCTCGGAGATATAATCATAATCTTCGAAGATAAGTTTATCTTGTTCGACCATATCTTTTAATGTGGAGCAACCGAGACGTTTTACTGATTTTGTTGTTCTCACACCAAGTTGAGATCTTCCTCCACCAAAACCTGATGTTATGTATTGTGCACCATTTCTTTGAGATATTCTAAAGACATTTTCATATTCAAAGTCATGAAACAATATATTAGATACTTGTTCTCCAATATCGTTTATTTCTACTAAAACAAATGCATTGTTATATTTTTTTGCTGTATTAAAGATAACATCTGGATAAAGCATAGGTGATATATCTTTACTGCGATATAGTCCTACTCCTTTATAAGGATATTCTGTAATATCAAATACAACGAAAGCAGAATAGTCTTGTCCTAATCCTCTTGATGTGTCAACGACAATAACGTATGTTTTATCTCTTTCTGCTTCTTCATAGCATTTAAAATTATTTTTTGTGTATAAAGGTGATCTAAAAGTTAATGCTCTTAACTTGGTTGCATGAATGAGAGTATTTGTACTACCTAAGAACTCGCATTCAAATTCTTGTCTGAATTGTTCCTCTGATGTATTACGTACTATTTCTTTACGCCATACTTCATCACGACCTGGGACGTCAGACCAATGTATTTCTATTCTTTCGTAATCGTTTCTTCCCTCTTCACTATCTACCCATAATTTATAAAATAGGTTCATTCCATTAGGGGTTGAGGTAATAATTACCTTAGATGTTTTACCAGAAGATATGGTAGGGAATACAGAAGTAAAGAACTCTTCCTGTATATTATTAGGTACAAATGCAAACTCGTCTAAGTAGATTAAGTTTTGAGATGTACCACGAATAGCGCTTGATGATGTAGATGATGCAAGTATCTCTGTTCCGTTTTCTAATTTAATACTTGCTTTATTCCATTCAACAACGCCTTGTTGTAGCCATTTAGGTAGATGTTCATACATAAGCTGTATTCTACCAAGTATCTCGATAGCTTGTGAGCGTTTATTAGCAAGAATAGCAATGTTGTAATCTTCGGTAAAGAGTGCTTTCCAAAGTATATAAGCACCTACGGTTGTAGTTTTACCTACCTGACGAGGAAGTTTGCAGATAGAAAAGCGATTTTGCTCAAAAGTCTTAACCATGTTATCTTGGAAGTCCCAAGTGTCAAACGGTACGAGACCTTCGTCAATGCTTACAATTTTGACGTATTTTTTAATAAAGTATAAATGATTTGTTGCACACTTAATATACTCTTGAACTTCTTCTTGAGTATACTCAACTGTAACACCAGCTGCTTTTAAGTTTTGATTACCAAGATATATCTCTGGCATACAGTTGCACTCTCGTTACTCTTTCATTATAATAGCGGTGTAGCCGATGAAGGGTAGAAACAATATTATAAAAGATGTCTTAAACCGTCCGGTATAATTACTTTGCCGTTATCTATAAGACGTCTACGATTCTGTTTATGTTGTTCTTGTAGAACCTCTTTATTGCCACCTTCATAAGGAACTGCGTGTCCTTCTTTGATTAATATATCCGTTACATTAGTATAGCGGTTTTCGTTATGATAATAGACCTGAAAGTCTCCAAGTACTCGGCCAAACTTACCTCTCATGTCTTCACCGTCTCGAGCTACTCTTGTTTTTAATGTAGCGTAGGGCCCGAGAAGTTCCTTAAGTCTGGCTTTTGCTGCTTTTCCAAATATCTTTTCAACTTTGTCACGCGTTCTAGACTCCGGTGTATCAATGCCCATAATACGAACCCGTTCATCATTAAGCCAAATACCAAATCCTAAGTCAATGTCAACATCTACTGTATCTCCATCAACAATTTTTACTATTCTACATTTATACTCATACATCTTTTTTTCTATCCTTTATAAGCTTTTGTAGTTCAGTAGTGTTGCCTATAAAGAGAGCATTAGTAACGTTTTGCGGACCTTTATCTGTCTCTTCTTTTAGCTTTTTAACTTTATTTTGTACTTCTAGTAAATCTTTATTAGCGTCCGCTAATGTTTTTACTAACTGTCCGACTATCTCAAACGCCCTCGGAGACTCACTCTGATTAGCTATTTCGACTAGCGTATTTAATGCATCTGAGCCCCTCTCTATTACGTTGTATAAGTTTTCTCGAGCGTATTGATAGTCTGTATCAACATCGTCTGTTTCTTTGGGAGACAGTTTCTCTGAAGGGGTATTCACTATTAGCTCACCTTCGACATCGTTTGGTGGAAGATTAAAAATTTCTTCGAAATTTTCTTCCATTTTAGTCTTTTTCATATTAATACTCAATCAATGATTTAGCAAATCCATAATCGTCATCAGCTTCGATAGTATTAGCATCAACTGATAATGCAGTATTAGATGTCGGATTACCATCAGAAGTTAAACCAGGTGTTATAGTAGCCTGAACTCCAAGATCACCAGTTGGTGTATTTGGTCTATAATTAATAACGGACCTTCTAATAATACCGGTACTTGAAGTAGGTCCAAATACATATCCTTTCATTGTAAAGTTTAAATTCCATATCAAGGCTCTTCTTGTTGAAAAGTCACCTTCATATGTATCCTCTACTGAAACATCATTCAATATACAAGGAACATCATAAACTAAGTCCATATCTGGTATTAAATTTATATTGTTCGTCCATTCAGGTTGGAAATAAGGTAATATTTGCTCTAATATTTGTGTACCATCATCTGCATTCTTAACAAATATGCTCATCTGAAACTGTATGTCATATGGTACAGGTCTGAATTGTGTAGTTAAATTAGTCTTATCTGATCTACTAATCTTTACATTTTTTTGTGTAGATGGTAATTTTCTGTTAGAAGCATAGTTTATACCGGTCATTTCAAAACCTATACGTGGCAATGAAATAGCAACATCTTGATCTAAGTTAGGATCTTGAGATAATCTTACTAAAAACTTTTCTTTTGGACCATATGCGATAGGTACTTTAAGAGTCTGTATTCTTTCGTCGTTTTGATTAAAACGTTGAACATAGATACCGTTAAACATGTTGCCGAATACTACAACATATTTCCTTAATGTTCCATGATAGAATGTTTTACCGAACATTATTAGTACCTATCTATTTCACCGAATGGATTAACTTCACTAAAGTCTAAAATATTATCAGCCTGAGTTTGGAAGAACTGGTTGTTAGCTGAACGATCTGTAGTTTCAATAGTATATTCTTGTAGTAATGTACCACCATCTTCAAGCTGTGCAACTCCGGTACCATCTTCTAAAGTGAACTGATAACCTAATGTATCAAGACTGTATGTAGTCTCAATAGCATCAATAGCAGTATTACCGGTATCCAATCTCTCTGAGCTGTATTCGAAGAGCTCGCAACGAACATCATACGTTTGCAAACGTCCTGTTTGATAGAATATTTGCTCGTGCTCTACAAACTTAATCTCAAATATTTTTCCTACCATTGGAAAATAAATGAGATCGCCCTCTTGAGGTCTGTTGATTGTATTAAGATAGTCATCTCCTTCCAACATAAAGGAGTCTGTATCTTTAGAACCAGAAAGATATTGTCGTGAAGGAGTTTTGGTACTACCGTCTTCGAAGATAAGATTGTAGCCAACCTCAGTTAACATCTTAGGCGATGTTATAGCTTGATCAAAGCGTTTTCTTGCAACGGTAAAAGTAATCTGATCTCGTATCTCTAAACCGAAACGAGAAAGAAGATCACCTTCCCCTTCGAAGCCCTCGACGTTTTTGATATACATTTCAACGTCGATAGCTTCATCGAATTTAGATAAGTCATCCTCACCAAACAAGTGATCCACATTCACCTTAGTGCGAGGCATATACTTTACATTATGACCGTAGATTTTTATTGCTTCGATCGTTAGATCTTCGACTAAATCTTGTTCTCGGCCATAGTTAAAGTTGTTAAAATAGACATTAGTAGCCATGTTAACCTATCATGTCATGAACTGGTAGACTGTAGCTTGAAATCATTTCATCTTCAAGCTTCATAATAGCTTCTTGAGCTTCTTCCCATATCTTCTGACCGTTAAAGGTTAAACCACCCGGCATCTGAAGACCTTCAAACTTTTTAAGATTTTCACCCCATTGACGCTTAAACAGTTGTGTAGTATATCTCAATAGCCACCTATCACTATACATGTCAGTATTTACATCTGGGTCGATAACTTGGTAGCTATCAAGAATAATATAATCTCCGACAGGTATTTTATCTGTCCAGCTGGTATCGATATAAACTCGATCATTATGACGATTATATCTAATAGGCTGCTTACCTACAAAAGTTTCTTCCAGCATATTGACATGTGTCATTGCCATTGTATAAGGAACAATAGATGACTGGAGAAGATCGTAAAGATCATTAAGATGAATCTGGTAACGAACGTTAAATAAGTTGTTAACTGAGTATGTACCACCTAGAACAAAGCAACCAGTTACACCAATAATTGATTCTGGTACAGTAATATAACCGTTTGTTTGATCACTCGCAGTACATATGTGCTTGTAAAAAACACGCTCTGTACCGTCAAAATGGTAGTCGCGATAATAAGCAATTGCTTCGTCGATACGATCTTCTAGCTGCTCATCATCGACGTTAATATCGACAACTGGCTTACCAAGATTACGTAAGCACCATTCTTTGAGTTCATCTCTGGTAGCTGGTTTAGACATGATGCACCTTTATAGTTTGATTTACTATTTATCACTATAAAGATGTAGGGATTATGAGATAACGATTGTATCCGTATCAGAAAAAAATTGCATAGTACCTTTACATACTATATTCCAGTCTAGTCCAGACTGCTCACTCCATGTAGGTACATTAATGCGGACATATTTGGCCAAGTATTCTTCTTCGTCTTTAAATACTCGCCATACATGAAGAGGGCTTCCGCGACCCGGTTGCCCTCTTGATTTATTGAAGCGTATCGAGAATTTATTCATAATATATTTCAAATAGTATTATTCGGAACCAGGTAATGCCGGCCAGCTGATATTAGAAGGAAAATCAGCGTCTAGTGTAATATCTCGTAAACTTTGTCTGTAGGCAATCCATGCGTCTCTTTCACCTGCTGTCATAGGTGTATCAGACATAACTGCCCAGTCAGAATCGGCAAGTAGTTTGTTACGTGTAGTACGCGCTTCATCTTCAGCTGAAGGCTCATCGGGTTCAGGATCTGGAGATACCTCAAACCAACCAAGATCATCTTTGCCAACCCAAGAGAGATCTGATAATTGATCTTTAACACCATGCAGACCGAATATAGGTCCCCAGTTCTCAGGCAGTGGCTCTGGTCCTTGTACTACCTCATTTGTTGATAATTTTCTTAGCTCCCAAGGCATTGCTGTCTCCTAATTAGTCTTGATTGATTGCTTTGCGGTGCGACTCTGGTAATATTTCGTCAAGATTATCTACATACTCGTTATTTATTGTTCTTTGCAATTTTTGTTGAGCTTCCTCTACTTCTTGCTTTGCTAGTAAAAGATTTTGATCTGGATTATAACCAAGTAAATCTTGCTTAAAAACAGCTCCTAGCATAGGTGTATCATCATTCCATTGCCTGTGTGATGCAAAATCTTCTCGAGGTTTAATTGCTATATGACATCCAGCTTGAGCTGCAATCTGATGAGCAAGCTCAACCGCATGATGGTGACTCATTGGCATATATGCAACAAAACCGTTCTGCATTCTTATATTTATTTCTATACCGTCACCACCGGTAGAACCTACAGTAACTGATCTACCTCTAAATTGGTCATTTTGACGCGAGGCTATTTGCATTTGTATATCAGCTTCTAATCCTGCTTTGTTATACTTGTCTACAAGTTTTTGATCAGGATTTGGGACAACAGGAGCTTTGCTTCTACTTCCTCTTATTTTTTTACTATTTTTTCTCATAATAATTATCCTCTGTTACTGCTCATTCCATGATATTATAATCTTGCCACCTGGAGGTACTGAAACACTGTATGGCTGTAATGGAGTAACGGCTTTGTTTGTACTGCTAGGATTAGCTGCCTGGCCAGAGTTTCCAGGGTTTCCAGGATTAGAGTTAGAAGCTCGACCGCCAGAACCACCGCCACCGGCGGCGCCGCCTCGGCCGCCAGCTGGCATCGCACCTCCACCACCGCCTCCGCCACCCGGTCCAGCCATTTGCTGACAACCAGTTGCGTTAATATGCGATGAATAAGCAACACCGGTGACCCCCCAGTTTCCAGAGCTATTGACGTCACCGCCGTGGCCACCTCCACCACCTCCGGTACCACCCTGTCCGGTTTGGGCGCCCGGTGTACCATTGTTAGTACCACCGCCGCCGCCACCGCCGCGGGCGGTATCAGTAGGACTTCCGGGAGATCCACTGCCGCCACCTCGGCCGCCTCCACAGGATTGCGAAGCCGCGCCTGAACCGCCACCGCCGCCACCCCATCCATAGCATGATGGACCATTATCACTGTTCAAATTACCACCGCCGCCACCACCGCCACCACCGCCACCGCCAAAGCCAGCTGTTCCGCCATTACCACCGCTGCCGCCAGCGCCGCCAGCAAAATTGACAGATAGACCAGGTATTGTAGCAGATTGACCAACATTTCCAGGGTTTCCAGGGTTTCCAGGGTTACCTTGAGATATTGAAAAACCGGACTGACCCCCTTGGGACCCACCAGGTCCACCGGCCGGAGTACCATAACTATAACCACCTATACCGCGACCAGGATAATTAGGACCTACCGGGTTTCCGGGATTACTGTTCAACCAACCGCCAGAGCCGCCGGACCCACCGGTATTGTACCATGTCCAGCCTGGTATAGGTCCGCTAAGATTTCTTCCGGTTCCACCACCTCCACCACCTCCACCGTGACCGGGATCATGCTGGCTGGGCCCGGTAGAACCTGCCGTTCCGGAGTTACCAGAATTACCAGGAGCTCCGTATCCTTGAACGGTTACAGTAAAAATATCTGGTGTACAAAAAGTACCTGGTGTATTAAAAGTTTCGGAGCCCGCTGGAACCGGTTCCCGCCCACCCATTACACCAATCTTACCACTACCTATAGGCATTTGTTATACCTCATTTTTATTATGACGTTCACCGTATCCGATACGGTCTCGATAATCGTATTTATAATCCTTATTTATGCTGTTTTTATCTACATAGTGTAACATAGTCTGTACAACCATTTTAGTATTTGTTGTATTCAATGGCTTTCTTGCGTGTGGTATCTCACAACCAAGATATACAACACCATCACCTGGTTCAAGAATATATTCATTACCGTTCATAATAATAGCGTTATAATCACCGATAGTCGCTATATTAATTGTTACACTATACTCACATGATGGTCTGTCTGTATGCTCAGTAAGTTCATTACTATCTACATATATACGACTGTAGGAATATGTAGGAGATAGCTGCTTTTTTACTATATCCTCAATTTTAGACTGAAGTTTACCTAATAATACTTCTATTAAAGGATCACCGTAACATTGCCATTCACTTATTGTATGTTTATTGCTTTTTTCCCAACCATATAAACTATTTTTTTCAGTTGAAGTTTCTTGTGCTTGATTTACTTGATATTCAAAATATCTGGATATTGTATCGACAGTATCACTATCAAGTAAATTTTTTACTAAAACATAGCCATCTTCATTAAATTTTTTATAGTGTTCATTAGACAAGAACATAAACTTCACCTTTATTCATCTTGATCCACATGAAACCAACCAGTAACTACATATTTCGCTTGATCACCAAACACAGCATTGCCTCTGTGTAAATGAGTATAACCTGCTGGCCATATAACTAACCTGTTTTCTACTGGATTTACTCTTCTTTGCTGGTGTAAAAATTCTGTCTCACCGTTTGCTTCAGGTGGTAAAGTATTGAGATAAAGCATATAAACAGCATCACGAGTTGCAAACATTCCTGGACCGTGTTCATGATGCCATATATGATAGCCACCACCTGATGTTGTTTTTTGTACTTTCATATGATATAAATGATGATTTATTAATTTTAAACCATTCCATTTTTCAGCGTAAATATCAAAACATTCACGTACACCTTTAATAAATAACATATTCAAAAACTGGCCGTTAAACTTAAAATAGTCAGCATATCTCATATCAATCGTATGAATAATGTCATTATGTAATATATTATTCAGTTCTACTGCATCATCGTTTTTATGAAGTTTCAAGCAATTTTCTGATTTTTGTCTATTATTAGTAAATTCAAGTTTTTGCAAGAGATCAAAATTATCGATAATTTTTTTGCAAAATTTATCTGGAAATACATTATCAAAGATACCAATAGCATCATCATCTAAAGAATATTTAAAATCATCTCTTAATGTAAATTCTATATCATTCATTTATGCAAACCTCGGGCCGGTTAACCATGCTACCAATGATTGACGTGTACCTTGTGTAACAGGGGTTACCTGATGCAGTGTCCATGATGGAAAAGCAACTAGCATACCACGTCTTTTTTCTATTGTTATAATCTCGCTATTACCAGTATTTAGTTGTAAGCTACCACCTTCATAATCTGCAGGGTCCGATAACTGTAATACAATAGAAAGCTTTCTACTACATATTCCGCCAAAATCTACATGCCAATTATACATACCGTGATCTGTACTATTATAATTAGTAAACTGTAAAGCTTCGCCAAAACCTGTAAGTTTGAATTGAAAGAATCTTGAATTAAGGTTTGACACATGATGTGAAAGTTTATGATAGATCCATAATGTTTCTCTACTATTGTGTACCCACTTAAGATTAGAGCGTCTTACATTATCACTTACTGTACCTAAACTACCAGGTCCTACTAAACCTGGGTCTTGAGCGCTTCTAGCTATTTCCTGTAAGGTATTTAATTCCTGTGGTTCAAAGCAGTCATATTGATAAGCAAAGGTATGATGTTCACCCGTATAATCAGTTAATACATGTTCCATAATTTAAGCTCGTTTAGGTGTTGATGTAACACAAAAATGTAAAAATTTTAGACTATTGTTTGAATAGTGAGGTGTAAATTTATGAGGTAGGAAGGAATTGAACACCATTAACGTGCCCTTTACTAGATTATTAAATATAATAGACGATTCACCAGCAAGTATTTCTTCATGTTCAACCATAAACATGTCAGACATCAATTTACCTGGTCTCGGATCTTCGAATATTAAAGATGAGCTGTTTTCATCAGGCTGAGTAATAATATAAACACCACTTAGAACAGTATTCGAATGAACGTGTACTGGTTGCTGTGCACCGTAGGATAGTTCTTGTCCCCATAACGCATCAACACCTATATTATACAAAGATGTATCGTATCCTTGAGAATTTAATATCTCAACGGAAAGAGTATTTAAATGGTTAACAAAAGGCTGGATTGCGCTAGCGGCTTGACTACACTCCCATACAGCAGTTGTATTGAGAGGCATAGGTATATTGAAATTGTGTTTTTGTCTAGCTGTATTATATAAATTTTCCGTACTATTGTGTATCGTATCAGCCCACTGAGGTAGTTCATCGCGATACACAATAGATGGAAAATAGCTCCAACTTTGCATCATAATATAAATTTTTAAATTTGAATAATATTAAGCGCCGGTTTTAATATAAGTAGCTAAAGTATCTGCGTAAGCTTTAATAGCATCTGCAGTTACATCACGTTCAGATACTGGCTTAGAACGTGCATTCTCCATTAGAACCGTATGCGCTACTTTAACCATATCAGCTCGATTAGTTATTTCAGCCTGTGCCATTGCTGTTTGATTAGTAGCAGCTATCTCAGCTTCACGAAGAGCTCGATCTTTATCGCGTTCTGCAATTTGCTGTTCTGCGGTCAATTCTGCCATTTTAAACTCCTAGGTGTGTTGTTACAAGTTATTTATTTATAAATTAAGATAAGTTAGCCATCGGAATCGACACATACCATGTAGTGCCACCATCAGGCGAGAAAAAGAACCATATATCTGTTGCGTTCGCAGCTGTAGTTCTTGATACTGATCCTCCTGGATATTCAAATGTTCCGCCAGAAAAGGCTACCGTTCTACCTGCTGTACCATCATTAGTCAATATTAACGAAAATGATGTAGCAGTGCTTGATGTTACTGTACTAGGTGCAGCTAGTGTAAAGGTACAGTTACCATTAAGAGTACAGGTGAATACATTACCTTGTGTACATGTAATTGTCGTTGCTGTTCCGGAGTTACCTAATGCTACTACATCATCGGAAAATACTGCGTTCCAATAACCTAATTTGTCTATTCTAGCTTTTTCAGCTGCAGATGTTGAGAATGTTATAGTATTTGCAGCTGGAAACGCAATATTTACATCACCTTTAGTACCAACTGTTCCAGCTACTGTAGCTCCTGCTACCGTGTTAGCAGCAACTGTAGGTCCGGTAAATGGGCCAGTTGTTGCAATAGAAGTTAATGTACCAACGCTTGTGATATTAGGTTGAGCTGCAGTTGAAATAGTGCCCGCTAATGTGTTGGCAGTTACCAAGTCTACAGTTAAGTCACCGTCAAAGTCAATAGCGTCAGCTTGTAATGTCGTAAAGTTTGCTGCTGTAGCATTAACTGTATTAGCAGTAACGATCGGTGCTGTAACAGGTCCTGCAAATGCCCCTGTATTAGCAGTAATACCGTCTACAGTAAGATCACCATCAAAGTCGATAGAATCAGCCTGTAGTGTTGTAAAGTTTGCTGTTGTACCGTTAACAGTATTAGCAGTAACTATAGGAGCTGTTACTGGACCTTTGAACGATGCTGTGTTGTCAAAGGTATTAAGTGTACCTGTGAACGTGTTGTTAGATGCAAGACCAGCAGCTTGCGTATTAACCTGATTGAAACGCACACGCCAGGTGTTAAACGTATCAGATAACGCTACGTTCGCTAATGGTGTTCCTGAGTCAAATAGTGCCATCTTTGTTTCCTATTTTCTTAATTATACTATTTATCCAGAATTTTTGCAAGCATTATTTTAATATCTTGCATCTCTTGTTTTATATTATTTATGTCTTCTGACAATGCGCTAACTGTACTAGTCTGCTTTTGTTCAAACTCTCTTTTACGCCTGTATGCTTGTAAAGCGTTATGGTCAACGTTAATAATACCATGCGTTGACATATCACGTAAGTATCCTGGATTATTTTCTACTTTCTTGTACATATTAGGCCTGCAGCGCTACCGTTATCATTTCATCAACTTTAGGCACCACACCAGAAGATTGAGCGGTTAATACAATCTTAATTGCCAAATACTTGTAACCAGTATATGTTACGCCTTGACTGTTAACGTATTGAATTTCATTACTACCACCGGACAAGTTAGCCGTCGGTACTTCAAAATCGTACAGTTTAAAGTCGTTTTCATCTTCATTAGACGAGTATACTGTCGATACCGTAGTTTGATTCATTAGTACCCAGTCGCGATCTTTAAATGCATCGCTATCGTCTTTGTTTAGAATCTTATAATAAACATTTATACCGGTAGTTGAAGGCTTGTAAGCTCTTAGTCTTACTCTAATGTCTTCTGCATCTTGACCATCTGCAAGAGTAAGTGTTCTTGTAATATAACGTGCAAGAGCATCACCGCTATCAGCATTTGTCTCGTTAGCAACCGTATTGTTAACTGTATTGTTAACCAGTGTCAAATTGATTCTCTCAAGGTCTAACACTGGTCCAATAATAGGATTAGATGTTGACATTGATACTCTAACTTCAGCTGATTTCGCACCACCTATGTTAGTCGACTCTAGCGTTTTACCAAGTACATACTTTGGAGTTCTGAAGTTTGTGTTTCTATTTTGATTAAGAGCTCTAAATGCAGTATCTCTTGTTGTAGCTGTAGTGTTCAACTTGGTTGTTGCAGAAACTGTGCTTTCCTCAAACTGCAATGAACTAAGATTCAATCTCATAGTATCTACTTCAATCTTATCTAGACTCTTAATAGTTGTTGTGTAACCATTAATCTGACCTTTTAGCTGCATACCAGTAGTAAATGTACCAGATGCATTATCTAAATGTAATACTGTATTGCCATTGTGATTTACACCGTCATAGTAGATAACGTTACCGCTTGGTGTCGAAACACTATGAATAGTTGTATGTGTTGGTTGTTTTATACCATTGATTACAACGTTTACTCTCTCGCCTGCAGTAAATTTATTTACTAATGATACATCTTTCAAAACTATAGTATTAGAGGATTGTGATATTACTGTAGCGTTTGCACCAGACGTATTACCAACCAAAACAAAGTTAGTATTTACAGATAATGCCGATGTACCTACTATTGTTGTATGACCAACAACTTGCTCACCAACAGTACTAAATGTATTCGAACCTGTTACCTGGAAGAACTCTCTATCTTCGTTTTTAAATACTGCTGTCGCAGTGGAATTTTTTGCAAAGTTAGCAATATACAAGTTAAACTTGAGATCTTCTTCTTGTATTGCAGACCACTGTCTTGCATTCGAGGAAGCAAATAAAGTACCAACATATGGCTGCTTATTAATTCTCTCACCGGTAATTAAATCTGTACCACCAAGTCTTGAAACATATAGACTGGTGTTTGGATTGTTAGCTGCAGGTCTTACAATAATTGCATACTCTTTATTTCTAGCTAAGAAGACTGGTGTTGAGAAGTATACAGGTGTAGGAGCTCCACCATTAGAGCTAGTATTAATATCAGCTGCTTCAACAGTTACTCTACTGAACGGTAAAATCTTATCTGTTATAAATCCGCCACCAGCTGCTACTTCTCTGATCTCAACAAATACTGGTCTTGTTGCATCTTTCGTTGCAAAGAACAGATCAATTTTTGTTAAGTATCCGCCCGAGCTTAGTACAAAGTCATTGAAGTTATCCATGATAAATGTTTGGGCGATCGGGTCATCTTGGCCGTTTGGACAGTCATAACCTGGATAGTTGAGGCTTTTCTGCTCTCTAAACAACTGAACATCGCTTAGCAGCAGATTGAACTGGTCTTCCGGATTACTACCTATAGAAGGCTCAAACACTTCTGCAAATTCAGTATTTGCATCAAACGTTTCTGTAAGATCAGTTACACCAATACGTCCAGAACCATCTGGATTTTGACCTAGATAATCTAACTCTAAAATATGTTCAGCTGATTTAACAAATTCAGAACTTTCAGAAGTTATAGTACGTGTATCCGTTACTGTTGTCTGCACTACTTCATAGGTACGTGTAGATATAATAGTATCTCTTACAGTTTCAGTTTTACCTTCAGATGAATATGTCGCTTCACCTGATGTGGTAACAAGACCAGCTCCTTTTTCGTTTGTGATACTGTCAGAGAGTCTAAATCTTCTAGAACCTGCTCTAAAGCTCAAGCTATTATCGTTGGGTACTCTGAATCTGCAATAAATGTCACCGTTACTATCTGTAACAAGCGCAGCTCCTTCATTAGCTGTATTTGCGTATGCAGATGTTGTAGGTGCTACGTAAGCATTCACGTCAATACCGTCAAAGAATGCATACAATCTTGCATTTGGTTTAAAGCCTCGTCCTTCTACATTAACAACACGTGAACGCATAAAAGGTATAACGTCGGTATTAATAACTGAAGAACCAATATTCTTTGTAGTAGTTTTTGGTACAACAGTTGATTGTATGCCTGTTCTTACTTGCTGCTCTGTAATAGAAGTAAGTTGCTCTTGATATTCAACAACTTTAAGAACATTTACACCGCTATCAGCAACGTTATTATTTCTTCCTTCGACAGAGACTACTGTATCACCTACATCTTGTGTTGTACTGCCGCTCCAAGTTGTTTCCCAATTACCCCAGTCAGTAGTCCAAGATGACTGGCCCGCAGCAATATTATCATTAGTATTATCTTGGTTAATTACAAGATCAGGTGCCCTCACTGTCTCACACCAGAAATCACTGTTCGGTGATAGTGTGATTTGACCTAAGAACTTCCAGAATAAACCGGCGGCATTTCTTGTTGTAGAAGCATACGGCTGTCTAATTACTTTTCTATGTGCGTAGGTTATAGACGCAAGCTTTCCTACAGGAGGAACATACACTTCTGAAATAGTACCTGATGAGCTACTTGTGCCGCCTGTCGCGGTTGCACTTACTGCAAACGTACCTGATACACTTTGAAGATATACTCTTCTACCAACCTGATAAGCTACTTTACCTGATGCTGCACCAGCAGTTACTGTCTCATTGATAGTAAATTTATCTGTACCACCAACAGTAATTCTTGCATCTCTTGGTCCAATGATTACATTAGAACTATTAGATGATTGATAGCTAAGATCTATATTATTCAGAGTAAACGGTGGTCTAAGTTCTCCGCGAGCTCTGTCAATAGAAATTTTATAGTTAGGATCATGCGGATTACCAATATTGTGACCATTAAAGTTGTCTACAATAATACCGTTTTTAAATCTATCTACACCACTTGCAGTAGCAAATTTAAGATTAGTTGCTTCATTTTCGAGCAGTGAAAGTCTAGTATAATATTCTACTCTATCCAGTCTATCTTTAATTCTACCGATATCACGCATAGTGAATCTTTCGATTCTTGTTGGTATAACCTTACAAGCGAGGTCAGTACGCTTATATGTTTGACCTACGTATGTAGAGAGCGACGGATATGGAGTTATATTTAATTGCGCTAGTGGTAAATGGCCATCCGGCTCATTAGGATAGACAGGTGTAATATCAGGTGTACCGCTAGTAATTTTAATAGCTCCAGAAGAATCCATTGAAATAAGATCACGTCGGCCGATATAGTAATCAAGATCGAAGTTAGCAGTCTCATTTGGAGCCATAAACTTCAAACCACCTGCAGGAGACACAATAGTGCTTCCAGCTGGAGGATTAGTAGTAATATTAGTTAACGATGTTACGTTATTTGCAGTATCTTGTATTCTAGGTCTAATATCAATACTATTTCTTAGATCATACGCAGCACCGTTTACAGGAGAAACATATAAAGGTATCTCTTGTGTGGTAATTGCAGTTGTATTAGCTACATTAGCATCGTCAATTGGATACGAGTCAACAGAGAAGAAACCTATACCTTGTGATGTATCATGTGTAAAGAAATTCATCTTAACAAGATAAACATCACCAGCGGAGGCTGTCTTACCAGGAGCAAGTTTCAGTTTACTGTGTTTATACAGATTATCCGTCTGTCCGCTATCTAAAATAAAGTCTGTAGTAACAACCGTTCCTTCTGTAGTTGTGGTAAATAGAGTGTTACCGGTTTTCTTTCTTACTTCAACTATCTTATGTCCGTCTGACAGTCCAAGATTCCATGGACCTGATGTATTATTAGTACCGTCAGATTGGTTAACAGTTAACTGTACATATCTGTTTGATCTGTAATCTTTAGCAATTTCTTGACCATCAACACGCTGTAGTTCTGTAATAACCGTTGCTGAAACAGTAGAACTTAAAGTCTCTTGAATATCAAAATCAGCACCAGTAGTAGATGTTACATTGATAGTTCGATCTGATCCGTCTCCGCCGACACCGGCCATATCAATAACTTGACCAGGCTTAAAGCTTTTAGTTATGTTAGCTGAACTAATCGCACCGTATGCTATTTCTTCGGTTGACAGGGTTGTAGATGTTACTGCAGTTACAATAAATGTGTTACTATGTCCTGCAAACGCAATTCTGTCACCAATATTAAATTTAGTATCAGCGTTTGTAAGCCCGGATACTGTGTTAGCCATGGCTGACATTGAGCCTGTATCTACAGTACCAGAACTTACAGCTTCGTCATTCAATACAACATGAAAATTAGTTCTTGTATTGGTGTCCGAGAGAACACCTGTACCGAATGGGAATCTATCAGCAGCTGAACCTGTGGCAACACTAAATGTTCCATCAGATGCAATAGTAACGTCAAACTCTTTTAAGAAAGTGAAATTGGTGTCTAAGTTACCTGTTGTATCTCTAATTGTTTTAATACTAGTTACAGGTAGTGAATAGATTGCTCTATTAAAGTCTACTTCTTGTAAAGCTGCTTCACCGCTTGTAAGTACAATATCAGCCACACCATTAGCTTGTGATGCTGCGGTATTGTCGATATGCACAGACCGTACTGTGGAAAGAGTGTTGCTTGTTGTTTCAATATCGTAAAGATAAAGATTATATTTTGCTTCTGAAGAACCTTTGGTTCCAGAAACATAATCAATAGCACGTACGCGCGCAGTACCGACTTCTTGACCAACTCGAGCGGCAGTACCAGAGAATACATTGTTTGATACTGCATGGGCAGCTGCATCTCTTAATGAAACTTTATTGTGGGTATTAACGTCCCAAACACCAGCTGCTTCCTTTACTACAAGATAGTTACCATAGTTAGAAGTAACAGCAACATCTTCGATTGATTCGTATGTTGTTGCTTTATTAATAGTAATTGGAAGTGTTTGAAGAATGTTAAGATCGTAACCCTTAACAAACGCAGTACCTGGCTCTACTTCAACAACCAGTTTGTTAGAGTCGCCATTTGCTCCTGTAGTAAATCTACCTTGATTGTTAGCCTGTCTTAAATGCTCTTTTAATCTAACGCCGAGGCCCTCAACAACAAAATTACCGCTAGTGTCGTACGAACGACGAGCTAGATGCTCGTTTACTCTAGAAAATTCTGTTCTTGGTCTGTTGCTTACTAGAAAACCATTTTCGATTCTAGTAAGTTCAATGAAGTTGATTCCAGTATTAGCGGTAATCTCATATTTTACAAGAGTAGGATTGAGCTTAAGACGTGCTGCACCGGGAGCTGCATAGTTATAAGAACCTGAAGCTGGATCTAATAGCGTTGAGTCTTCAACATTAGTTACAATTGTTTCAGCAATATTAAGACCGATTTTGTAAGATCCGATTGTGTTATACTTGCCTAAGATTAACGACTGCGCAGGTACTCTAATAAAATGGTCTTTAGCGAAAACTACACCTTCTGAAATAGTAACACGCTGTGTAAGACCTCTTGAAGAGGCTCCAGTAGCAACGTTAGCAGTATATCCACCTGTATTTGCAGTAATGATTTCATTTGCTGTAAATACGGTATTGCCGGTTGTACTAGTCGCTCCAGTGTCAACATATTTAACATACAGTGTTTTAAGATCAGGGTCACCGGCTTCAGAACCTGTATCAGTATCAACAACTACAGCAAGAGCATTAGATGTTGATCCTCTTACCTGTGTACTAAGGAAGTTATTTGCAGTTATAACGGTGTTTGTCGAATCTCTATCTCTTAACTTAACAAAGTTAACGATTTCAATCTTAGGCTCGACACCAGTAAGGATGGCGCCTTCTTTATATACGTTTTCCCCAATTCTGTCTATTTGATTCTGCAGTATAGTCTGCATCTGGGTCAATTCACGACCCTGGACTGCTAGACCGGGACGGTACAAAATTCGATGATAGTTTTTGCTTTCATCGAAGTCATCATAATATGGATCTACATTAAAGTTTGTACTCAATGTAACTGTGTTAGCTATGGCCATCTCTTATCCCGTTAATACTGCAATGTTATTTTAATATCTTCTATTTGATCAAACGTTCTTATAGACACTGGTCTATTTTCTATATAAAGAATGTCACCTTTGTACGGTTGCAGTTCTCCAAGTATTGTTGAAGTTACGTTACCTGTCACTCCTGACGTATTACCTGTTATCTGTTCGTTTTGGAATGTACCATTCAACGCCAGAACTTTAATATCACCAGCAGTTAAACTTGTATTAGCAAAATATACTACCCTTGCTGTTGCTCCAGACAATGCACCTGTCAATATTTCATCACGTTGAGGTGCGCCATCCATGTTTATAACTCTTAACTTGGTTGTTGTATCATACGCTGTATCAGTAGCTGAAGAGCCGTTTGCTAGCAGCGGATTTTTCAACAAACCAAGCATTCTAAAATCGTTATTAGAAGGCAAATTATTTCCTTCTGTACCAGAGAGTCTTACGCTTAACATTAAGTTGTGAGCGCAAAGTTCATCTACTGGATCTGAACCATGACCACCGGGTGGTGAGATTCTTGGTGTTGCAGTAGCACCTGATCCTTGTGGTGCAGTAATATGTACGTTAGCTTTAGAATACTTTGTTCCTACATTCACCATATTTATGCGTTTAATCTGACCAGATTGAACGTTAGCATAAGCAGTTGCATTTAACCCGTCACCTGTAATCGTAATTAAAGGGCTGATATGGAATAAGCTTGACGAATTAGGTGTTACACTAAATGCTGTATTTACAGTTAACGTTTTAGTATCACCGACATAATCTGCTACGGTTCTTATTTGACCTGCACCTAACCCCGATGATATAAAAATGGTAGCGCCGGTATAATAGTCGTCAACAGAGCTTGCACTTCCGTCAAGTACTACAACAGATGAATTAGTTACACTTCCTATTGTATTAGCTCGCTGTACGTAACCAGAACCATTAGCAGTGACATCAATAACATGAATAGCGCCGTTAACTGCCGCAGCTTGTACATCCCATTGTGCACTGCTATCATCAGAAGTCAATCTTTTGATAGGCATGTAATATGGGGTTAAAAATTTAAGAGCTTCTGCAGCAGAAATACTATACATAAACTTCCACTTATAACCATCTGCTGTATCAAATATACTGGTACTTGTACCGGATGGCTCTACAGTTGAAGTAGCGCCTCTATTGTTAAAGATGCACTTATAGACATTATCTGCTGAAGTTTTTACATAGAATGTATTATCTTGATGAGTATCTAAATCTACAAGGTTATCATATTCATCATATACTCTTCCTGTAACCCAATCAACACGCTCAATAGCGAACGAAAAGTCGTTGGTAGTTACTTTCTTAACACCAAGCATATCATGCCAAGGATCATAATCTGTATAGGATGTTGATTCAACTCTTACAGGTATAGTATCACCGTTCGGCCATGGCTGAACTTTACCTATAAACAAATACAGGTAATCCGGCGACGTCTCAGTAAACGCTTCTTTAAATTGTTCAGCGTTATAGATCTTAAATCTTCTTGTAACCAGACCAGTGGCCATTAGTAACTCCAAAAAATATAGAAATATTTATCATGTTTTTTTAACTGTGTTCAACAGTAGGTGCACCAACTTGCGTCTCAATATGTTCACTATTAAACGTACTTGATTGCAGTTGAGTTACTGTGTTAGCTTCATAACTTACTACAAATGCGTCAGCTAATGTTCTTGTTTCGTTATATGCTAATGTTGGATAATCAATAAAGAACAAGACTTCAGGTGTACCAATACCTAGCGTTGATGGTATAGTATTGAGATTAGCACCGCCAACAAATGTTTCTATTACAGGACCTGGTATCGACAACGTACTCAGTACCTGTAAATACCCTTCACCTTCTGCACTAGACAATACAGGTATAATATCTAGTATTGGGATTCCGACTTGTGGATTCGGATAGTATGTGTTAAAGGTAATACTCTGTAGTTGTGAAATTGTATTACCAGTAAAGGCATTGATCGGTGCTATAGCATATGTTCCGTCAGGATCATATTCTATAGATGTAGGACTGATTGTTGGAGTAACTTGAGCTGTTCCAAACGTCAATGCAGATTCTACAGGTATCAGTTCTGCTCCACCTAGAGTCATATCTATTTGAGCATCTGTAGAAACAATAGTAGACGGTGTAAACGTATGAGTAATATTATGAATCAACATTGCGTCATTTTCATGAGCTTCTGTTGATGTTATAGATTCTACGTCGCCAATAACATACTGTACACTTGTAGTACCAAAGTCTAACGTTGATTCAACAGAATCCGCTACTGCAAATTCAATAGAGTAGTAAATGTAAGTATTAGATGAAAATGCTATTGCAGCGTTTGACTGAATTAGTAAATCGCCAAATACATTAGTACCAGCTGGATGGAGTAGTTTCTTAACTATTTCGCGATATGTATTTGTTGATTGTTTAGATCTTAGTACATAAGCAAATTGCTGATAATAATAGTTATCTTGAAGTTTATTATTCCATGATATAAAACCTTTTGTATCAGTGTATTTGCCGTTATAATCAACAATACCGGTAACTTCAGGAGCAGCAGTTCCATTTTGAGCTGATCTTGTTACGTTTGTAACAGTTAATGGATCAATCCTGCTGTAACCTGTGCCGCTGTTATCTACCGAAGCACTTGTGATTGAACCACCTGCATTGTTAGCAACAACAACAGCATTAAAACCTTTAATACCACCTGACCCATCCGGTAAATTTTGATCTGCTACATCGTCTTGTCTTATACTTACAGTAGGTACCGTTGTATAACCAGATCCTCTTGATGTTGCTGACATAGAGGCTATAGTACCAACAGTGAGATTAGCAGTACCTAATGCTGCACTTAGTACAGTACTTGAGTTAGCAATGGATAAATTAGCTGAAATCGCACCAGAGTTAGACGTTATGTACGTATTAGCATCAATACGAGTATTTTCCAAATCTGATACAGTATCTTGATAGATTTGTATTGTTTCAGTACTACTTAATGAATCAATAGAAAAGGCTGCACCGGTACCATCTCCACCAGTTAATGTAACAGTAGAATCTAAAGTGTAACCGCTACCACCATTAATAATAACCGGCACAATACTAGAACCATCTACTGATAACACAGCACCGTTTGCACCGACACCTGATGCACTAATGTATTTTACTCTATCTCCTACTCTGTGACCTGATCCACCAAAGTCCATGATAACATTTTCCAAAGGACCAATAGACGATAAAATTACACCGCTAAGATCTCCTTCAGTTGTTTGCACGGTTTCAGTATCTTGAAACGTGCCTCTTATATTGATAAGAAAAATTTCAAAAACCTCTACACCTTCTTCTAAAGTTTTAACAACTCTATCTACTTTTGCTGTAGCACCAGATGTTAACCCTTTAACATTTCTACCGCCAATGTTAAAAAGGTTACCTGTGAAAGGAGGAGAAAGTCTTAGAGATTTTTCCTGTGTCCATCTACCATCAGATACTCTAAGAATATCATTTTGAGGATAATAGAATTCAACTTCATCATCGTAAAGAATTCGGAATAGCATTTTATATGCTTGCTCAGAACCTTTAGAACGGTATAAGTCTTTTATTCTAGAAATTAATAGCGCTTTATCAGCTAGAACATTTTCTGGAAAATCAGATAATACTTCGCGTTGAAAATATTTAATAAATTCATCGTCTGTAGTATCAATATCACCGTACTTGAGAAGATTTTTTGAACGATCGGTAATTTGATTGGTTGTTTCCAACCATTCATAATAAGCACGCATAAATGCTTTGAACTTAGGACCCTCGGTATCTAAGAACTCAGGTAAAAGTTCATCTACAAGTATTGAAGACTTATTATCAGTTGCCATTAGAATACCGTCGAAATAACGCCTGAACCAACTACTGTTGCACTGCTACCTTGTGTACTTACATTAGATGTTGAGGATGTTACCCGCTTAAGTTTGGTATCGTACAGGTTAATTTTTGCTTCTGTTATTGCAAGAATTTGATTTCTTACACTGGTGATATTATCAAATCTTGGTACAGCATAAACTTTTAATGCTGCGCCATCATAACCTGTTATTGTAACTTGGTTAAGAATTACTAATCCGGTATTATAATTAACAGTACCAGCCGTTCTGTTTGTATATACTCTTACATTTGATTCATCAATATAGTAAATTCTTACATTTCCAAAGCCGTCATCGTCGAGATAAGAACTAGCTTGGCCTTGGTAGGTAAATTTACTAGAGGATATAGTTAAACCTCTTCCTGGATGAGATGTAGGAGGTATTCTCAATACTACACCGCCAGTAACGTTTAACAAAGGATCATTAAATGGAATCCTATATGTTGTAGGACCGGTTGTTACAGGTATAAAGTTTTTCATCATCTTAAGAGTTATTTCCATGCTAGAAATAGATTCATTAGCAGTATAAACGTCTCTTATTAATTCTGATGATGCATACTCTCTACCAAACGCTACAAGATCAGCAAGTTCATACTGTATAACTCTATTGCCAATAGTACTTACTATCGCACCGGCAGTTGATGTAGTAAGATCAGGATTATATTTTACATCTAGAGTCGGTACAACGAACTTGTACGTAGGATCTGTTAACTCTGGTGATATAGACATTACATTCTTATTTGCAAGAAATGCTTGTATATCATCTTTTCTTGTCTGTGATATAAAGAAACCTGTTTTAGGCTTAACAGAAATAAAAGCTTTTCCATATATGGGAGGATCGTTTTCTTGTCCACCCCAAACAGAAACAGCTCCAATATCACCGAAGTTATTTTTAATTAAGGTCGTATAATCACCTGTAGTGACTGCTCTATTTTGAGCTTGATAATTTTTAGGGGCGTTAAACTTAATAGAAGCAATACTTTCTTGCTCAGCGCCACCTGCTGCACTTGCAGCTGTTTTCAGTGTAATATTACTATACCCGCCAATAGAATTTGGTGCAACAAATGTGTTTGCACCCTGAGTTGCTGTTCCGTTACAAACTCTATAACTTGCTACAACAATATTACCGTCATTTAAACGCTTACCGACTACATTATCACCAAATTTAAGCTCATACTTACCATCTTCGTTTTCATTTAAAAAGTAAGATTGAGTGTTTCCAGCAATTGCTGTATAGTCGCTAGCATTGTTCCATGTTGTCTGAGTAGTATTGGAAGTCGATTCTTGTACTCTTACTTTAATACTTCTTGTATCCACATTCTCGTTTGGTATAATATAACGAATCGGTGACGCAGTACTTACTGTAAAGCGATAGGTAAATGGTCTGCCTTCAGTAATACTGAGATTAGTTGAATAAACACCTGATGGATTAGCGTTAACCACAGCAGCATCTGGATTAACATACAAATAGTTAACACCGTCAATTGTTGTGGTGAATTGTGTATCTGCAGGAATAGTAATACTATCTGGAGAATCGATTGGTGTAATAGTAACCTGTACAGTTGCTGTTGGGCCTTGAGCGGAACGCGGAGTATAGTTGAGCATTTTAGCTCTAGATACTACATTATTTCTAATCTGAGCAGAATCTAAGAACATTTCGTTCCCAACCATATTCAGATAGAAAGAATTTTTATACGTGTTATAAGCAAGCAAGTTCAACAATATTTGCATTGTCGAACCTTCGTAGTTGTAGTCTCCTAGCTCAGTTTGATTAGATAGAAACGTTTTGAGATCATTCTTGATACCATCAAAGTCTATACTAGTCAGCTGTAGTGCGTTGTTTGCGGCCATTTTACCTTGTTCTCTCTATTTCTAGACCAACAGTTATTGGTTGTGCTTCGTTCACTACGTAGAAACTGATACCAACTTGAACTCTATTAGAATTTGGAGAAGCTACGACCTTAACATCGCTTATTCTCGCTCTTGGCTCGTAGTTTCTTATTGCAGTCTTAATATCTTCTTCAATGTTAACCTGCTCGATAGGATCAAAATTTTCAAACAGTCTGCTGCGAATATCAGCGCCAAATAAAGGATCGTAAGGTCTTTCAAATCTATTAGTTAAGATTAGATTTTTTAACGCGCCTACGACAGCGTCAGCGTTCTTTTTTACTGAAACCTTACCAGTTACAGGATGTGCAGTCATAGTCACACTCAGGTCACTAAACTGCACCTCTTTCCTTAACGGATTGATTGATCCTGATTTGGCCACTGTTATTCCTCAATTGATCGATTATTTATCAGGGCTACTAGCCTCGTTTTTAGCATCTTGGATTTCCTTTCTACGAGTTTTCGTCAGCTTTCCAAGTTCTGCTAATGCTTTACGTGCTCTAGTTCCTGCTGCTTTATTACCAGAAGATACAAATTTCTCGTTTTCTGTAACATAAGTTTCGAACAAAGATTTCATCATTTCATGTGTCATAGTTTAACTCCTATTAAGGTAAAGGTACGCTAGGTGACCCTAATGCTGCTGTTGGGTGCTTATGTGTACCGAGTGTTACTGGGTAAGGTACCGTCGAGATAATTGTAGCACCTGTTATTGTACCGGTAGCCGTCATAGTTGTGCCGAGTATAGTTGGAGCGCTCAATGAACCTGTTGAGGTAAATGTACCTGCTCCAAGCTCTACTGCATGTGTTGCTGAAGTCATAGTTAGCAATCCTGTTGTAGAAATTGTGCGAGCGCCTGCGACTTCGTCTGTTTGAGCACCGACTACGCTTAGTTTAGATGTTCCAAGAATTGTTCTTGTATAATCACCTGTAGTAGTTTCAACAACTGCGCCTGTTGTAGTAATAATTCTTCCACCAAGAAGAACAGTATCTGATACACCACCAACAGCTACCACCTTATTATCTCCGACTGGCAATGATTGTCCTGGTTCCGGTGGACCTACAAAGCCGGAAACACCTCCAATGTACGTATCTCTTGTACCTACAATACCTAACTTTTGACTACCTATAACGTATTTACTATCACTTCCACCTACTGTAGTGTACATACTGCCCGCAACGTTTAATTCGTAGTCACCAGCAATATTAGTACGCATACTACCATCAACAGTTAAGTTAATATCACCTTTAATATTTACAAAGCTTGAACCACAGATAATTTCGTAGTTATCGCCGATTACTTTAACTATCTTATCACCGCTTGGCGATCTACGTTCATCATATCCGCCGTTGCAGTCATATGTTACTTGTCTAGTTTCAAATCCACCAGTGTTTGCAGATAAAGGACCGTAAATAGTTTCGGTCATAAAACCAGCTTCGGAAGCTACGGTTTGTACAAATGGATATTCTTTGTCTTGAGGCTCTTCTGGTTCATCCCATGTAGTTTGATTATGAGCGCTCAGTGAAATACCTGTTATACGAGAATCTTTTCTTAGTTTGGACTGAGGTGATTCATAATTTTCTTCTACTCGAGCAGCTCTCGGTAATTCCGATTCGCCGGTTCCATCAGCATTAAATCTGTAGCCGGGAATCTGTCCCATGATCATTGGACGCTGAGCTTTATCACCATCCATAAAAAATCCAAACACCCAAACACCTGTACTGAGTCCTGTTGGTGCAGCTGCCGGTGCGGTTACTGGCTGTATAGTTTGAGCCCATGGTAGATCATCAGTAGGCAGCTCTTCCTTAGAAGGATGCCAACCAAAACATCTTACTTTAACTCTTCCCACTTTT
>Ga0208425_1000063_pt1 | contig 35946 bp, 44 predicted proteins | sample DEB08_DNA_4_FD_185496 | JGI IMG/M metagenome (GOLD analysis project Ga0208425, IMG submission 185496) | Aqueous microbial communities from the Delaware River and Bay under freshwater to marine salinity gradient to study organic matter... | ecosystem: Environmental > Aquatic > Marine > Coastal ...
GAGGATAAACAGCCTGTTACACATAAAAGTAGGGATTTAAAGGGATTGGCACAACGAAAAAACCTCATTTACAGTATCGCACAAGCATTTTGTACAGGAATTGAACAGGCAAGTTCTGTCCATAAAATACCAGATAACTACCTTATTGACGCTGAATACCTATATGACAAGGGTATATTACCACAGCAAATCCTGGAAAGCACAGTAGCATTGACTATTAAAATGCTAAAGGATGAAGGTAAGATCCCATTAACAATAAAAGAGGTAGCCAAAAAGTCAGGATTAGACTAATATTTACATAACCTAAACGTTCGGATGCATTATGACAGACACAACACGCAAAAAAAATAGACACACCCCTGGTCCCCCCACCCCCCAGCGTTCCTGTATAGGGGGTTCTCACAAAATTTTAGAACATGATCCTGTAGAAAAACCTTCGCACTACAGGCAAACAGACTGGGAGGCTATAGACGTAATCAAAAACTCTATGACCAAAGACGAATACCAGGGCTATCTACGAGGCAATATTATGAAATACACTATGAGGTACCGATATAAAACAAGTCCTGTAGAAGACTTACGCAAAGCACGTTGGTATCTAGAAGAGTTAATTAAGGATGTAGCAGATGACGAAAGATATTATAAAAATCCGTAAAGCTAGGCAGATATTAAAACAAGGCTCCGAGGCTGATAAGGATAAGGTCCTACATGAGTTAGAGGCTATTGCTGGTAGCGAAATAACAGATGCTATTAGTTGGGATGACAAAGGACAAGTCCATTTACATGACTCTAATACCTTACCGAGTCGAGCCAAGAAAGGGATCAAAAAGGTTAAAGCGACTCCTGGTAAATACGGCACCAGTATTGAGATAGAAATGCATGATAAATTAGGAGCGCTGCGATTATTGTCAAAGCATCATGGATTATTAGATGATGTTGCTGAAGACAAAAGACCTTCGGTGATAGGTATTAATATTACAGGACCAGATGCCAAAGATGTAAAGGTAGAAGAAAAGTGAGAAATTACGAAATTATTATAACTTTAGTTGCGAACCGTAAACCAAAACTAGATGAGTTACATGATTTTTTATTTTGTAGGATGAGGGACGGTGATCTTAAATATAAAATTATTAAGGTAGATAATGAGCAAAAAGAAAAAACAACAAACAACATTCGTACACAAAGCTGAAAATTTTTGGAAGAATTTTTTGCATTTTAAGCATTGTTCTGTTTGTGGACCAGATAAAGTTGCAGAGCATTATTATAAATTTAAGTTCTATTGTGAAGACTGTTATCAATTTTTTAGGAGTAAAAAATGAGAGTATTATCTTTAGGTGCTGGAGTACAAAGCAGTACATTAGCATTAATGATAGAGAAAGGGGAAGTGCCTATGGTTGATTGTGCTATTTTTTCTGACACACAAGCAGAACCAGATTATGTTTATGATTATTTATATAAGTTAAAAAAACTTGTAAGTTATCCAATACATATAGTTACAGGAGGTGATTTAGGTGAAGATAGTTTAAACGACCCTTTTGTGAAGTTACCAGTTTATATATTAGATTTAGAAACTGGTGTGGTAGGTTTTGGTAGAAGGCAATGCACTAGAGAATACAAAATAACTCCTATTATTAAAAAGATTAGAGAGTTATCAGGGTTAAAAAAGTATCAAAGAATACCAGTAGATTTTAAAGTATCTATGTTGATGGGTATATCAAGAGATGAGATGCAAAGAGCAACAGAGAACAGAGAAAAGTGGATAACAAATGAATATCCTTTAATATTTGATAAACAATACAATAGAGGAGATTGTTTAGCTTGGATAGAAAGAAATGGATATACATTGCCGCAAAGGTCTGCTTGTTATTTTTGTCCATTTCAATCTAATATGGAGTGGCGAAAAATGAAGGAATTGCAACCAGTTATGTTTAACAATGCAGTTAAGTTTGATGAAAAAATACGACATAAAATGCGTGATGATAGATATCAGGCTTATTTGCATAAGGAGTGCAGACCATTGAAGGATATAGATTTAGATCCTAACAAAGACCAAATGGATATGTTTAATGATATATGTGATGAAGGGATGTGTGGAGTATGAAAAGAAAATATTGGCACCAAAGTATAATAGCAGAATTACGAATGGCAAAAGGACTAACACAATCAGATCTAGCTGAATTATGTGATATTAGCGTAACGACTGTAGGGAATATAGAGGCTGGTATTACTGCTGGTAATTTTATGACAGTAGATAAAATTTTCCACGCACTAGGACATGAAATAGAGGTTATAGAAATAGAAAATGGCGAGAAGACAACAAGCGAGAGATACCACTAACCGTAAGAAACGGATCCAGAAACAAGATCCTATACATGGATTAAATCTGGATTTTAGTAATCAACCTACGGTATGGAACTTTTTACATGATGATGCATTTTTTCGTGGCATATTAGGTCCTGTAGGATCAGGGAAGTCTTATGCTTGTGCATCTGAAATTATGCTACGTGCTGTAAAACAAGTAGCTAGTCCTATAGATAATATTAAATACTCACGTTTTGTTGTAGTACGAAACAGTTATCCTGAATTACGTACTACTACTATAAAAACATGGTTAGAGATATTTCCTGAAAATCAATGGGGATCTATGCGCTGGTCCCCTCCTCTAACGCATCACTTAAAATTACCACCGAGAGGAGATATAGCTGGTATTGATTGCGAAGTTATATTTCTGGCATTAGATCAACCAAAAGATGTACGTAAATTATTATCCTTAGAACTAACTGGTGCCTGGGTAAATGAAGCAAGAGAATTACCTTTATCTATTGTACAAGGATTAACGCACCGAGTAGGACGTTTTCCTACTAAAGCTAATGGTGGTTGCGCTTGGAGAGGGATCTGGGCAGATACTAACCCTCCAGATTCAGATTCCTGGTGGCATACATTAGCTGAAAAGGAACCGATTAAAGGTAAATTTAAATGGAATTTTTACAGACAGCCAGGTGGAATGTCTGAAGTAGGATACCAGGAAGATGCTATTCAGGCTGGTGGTAAATATTGGATACCTAATGATAAAGCAGAAAATATAAAAAACTTACCTCCAGGATATTATGAACAACAGCTAGGTGGTAAAGAATTAGACTGGTTGCGCTGCTATGTTGGTGGACAATATGTATATGTAAAAGAAGGTAAATCTGTATGGCAAGAGTTTGATGCGTCATCAATGGTAGATGATCAGATAGAGCCTAATAAAGAATTACCAATACAAGTTGGTATAGACTTTGGATTAACACCAGCTTGCGTGTTTGGGCAACGTTTTGCATCAGGTAAATGGCATATCTTACATGAATTAGTATCTGAGGATATGGGACTAGAACGTTTTGCTCAGATGTTATTGTATGAATTAAATACCAGGTTTGAAAACATGGAACCGATTATATGGGGAGATCCAGCTGGTAGTGCTAGAGATCAGATATTTGAAGTAACCAGCTTTGATCATTTACGTAGTATAGGTTTAAATGCTAGACCTACAGCTAGTAACGATTTCAAAGTACGTAGAGAGGCTGGTGCTATGCCAATGACTAGAATGGTAGATGGTGAGTCTGCACTACGTATTGATGCTAGATGTAGAAGATTAATAAAATCATTAGCTGGTGGATATCACTTTAAACGTGTCGGTATATCAGGAGGAACAGATAGGTTCAGAGATGCACCTAATAAAAATATGCACTCACACATTGGTGATGCTTTTGGTTATTTATTACTGGGTGGTGGTGAACATAAACGATTAGTACATGGATCTAACCGTAAAAATTACGGTGGTATAAATATAGCAAAGTTAGATTTTGATGTCTTTTAATAGATTAATAAGAGAAAGTTTACCAGAATATGCTAGGGCAATACCCTTTTCATCTCATCATATAAATTTTTTATCATTAGATCCATTTCAACAAAATTTAATGGACAATATGATGGATTATAAAAATTGGTTTGTTGCACAATCAAGAATGGGATACTCGGCTACGATAACCGTATATGATAAACCTACTGTTTGTTTTGGTTTTATACCGTTATGGCAAGGTGTAGCAGAGGCATGGATGTTAGTAGATGTCGATATTCGTACCAAAGCAGTACCGTTTTTACGGAATACAAAACACATATTTCTTGGGATTGGTTCTATTATGGGACTACATAGACTGCAAATGTATGTACATGAGCATAATCAACGTGCTATAAGGTATGCAGAGTATGCAAAATTTAAACGTGAGGGTTTGTTAATGAATTATTCGCCAATCAAAGAAAACTATTATTGTTACGGAAGGTTATATTAAATGGGTGGATTTTTTTCAAAACCAAAAATAGCAGCACCGTCAAGAAGGATAGACGATAATCAAGAGGCTGAGAGAAAAAGAATAGCTGAAGAAAAAAGAACAAAACAAAGACAATTACAAGCTAGAATGAGAGCAAGACGTAAAGGTGGATTACGTATGCTTTTATCTGAGGAAAGAGAAAATGCTTCTCAGGGATTAGGTAGCACAGACTCTTTAGGATAATATGGAAAGACTTACAGCAGAAGAAGTTTATAAAAGAGCAGAAAAAGCTTACAGTAAAAAAGAAAACTGGAGAGATATATACGAAGAGTGTTATGAATACGCTTTACCAGAACGTAATTTATATTCTGGATATTATGAAACAAGAACTCCTGGGCAAAACAAATCAAAACGAGTGTTTGATTCCACAGCAATTTATTCTACACAGAGGTTCGCAAATAGGTTACAGTCCTCACTTTTCCCTCCCTATAGGAATTGGTGTAGATTAATTGTTGGGGATAATGCAAAAGTAGAATTAGAAGATGAGCAAAAACAAGAATTACAAACAGCATTAGATGTTTATACCGAGCAAATGTTTACATTGATACGTCAAACAAACTTTGATTTATCTATGTCTGAAATGTTATTGGATCTAGCTGTAGGTACTGGAGTTATGTTAATACAACCAGGAGATGACGAAGTACCGATACGTTTTGAAGCTGTACCACAATACTTAGTAGCATTAGAAGAAGGACCGTATGGTAGAGTAGATAATGTTTATAGAAGACATAAAATGAGAGGATCTGTTATTACACAACAATGGAAAGATGCTGTAATACCTCCTGAATTACAAAAAGATATTGATGATGATCCTAGCAAAGATTTAGAATTAATTGAAGCTACAGTATATGTTCCTGAAAGTGGAATGTATTGTTATCATTTATTACATAAAAAAACAACAAAAGGTAATACGATAAGTGAATTAGTATATCGTAAAATGGAAAACACTCCTTGGGTAGTTTGTCGATACAGTAAGATTGCTGGTGAAGTAATGGGAAGAGGTCCATTAGTGTCTTGCATCTCCGATATAAAAACTCTTAATAAAACTAAAGAATACATACTTAAAAATGCAAGTCTAGCTATAGCTGGTGTATATACTGCTAAAGATGATGGAATATTAAATCCACAAAATATACAAATAAAACCAGGGAGTGTTATATCTGTTGCATCAAATGGTGGCGCACAAGGTCCGAGCCTACAACCTTTACAAAGATCCTCGGACTTTAATGTCGGTCAAATCACTATGAAAGATCTCCAAGATAGTATTAAAAAACAATTGTTAGATGACGGACTGCCACCAGATGATATGTCAGCAAGAAGTGCTACAGAAATTGTAGCAAAGCAAAAAGAATTAGCACAAAATTTAGGATCTGCATTTGGACGTTTAATTACTGAGGCATTAATTCCTATTGTAACGAGAGTACTGCAAGTTATGGATGAACAAAAAATTATTGAAATGCCAATGAAGGCTGATGGCAAAGTTATAAAGGTAGTACCTCAATCCCCATTAGCCCAGGCACAAAATATGGATGATTTGCAAAGCGTAATACAGTTTATGCAAATTGTTCAAGGTGTTGGACAAATAGGACAGGTAGCAATTAATCAAGACAATGCTATAGATTTTATTGCAGATAAATTAGGAATACCTGGAAGTATATTAAATAGTAAACAAGAAAGATTAGCTATAGTACAACAATTAACACAGACAGCAATGCAAGCACAACAACAAGGTAATGAACAAGTACAGGAGGTAGCAGAAAATGTCATGGGATAGTTTAAATGATGCGCCAGAAATTATAGAACAACCAATATCAGATGATGACTTATTAGTAGCTAAAGTTTTTGTAACTAAAGATGGTCAGGAATTATTAGATTTATTAAAATTACGTACCTTAGACCAACCTACTTTTGTCCCAGGAGATGATCCTAGTTATGGATATTTTAGAGAAGGACAAAATTCTATCATTAGAGAAATTATACAAAAAATTAATCGTGTCCAAAATAGAAAATAAGAAAGGAAAAAAACTATGGCTGATGCTGAAACAAAAAGTGAAGAAGTATCTCAAGAACAAATTGATGAAAATAAACCATTATTGGGGAACACAGAAGAGCCAGAAAAGCTGGATGATGAAACAGTTAGTGAAGCACCTCATATCGAAAAAGAACCAGAAGTAAAAACAGAAAAAACTGAAAGACCTGATGATGTACCTGAACAGTTTTGGGATGAAAAAAAAGGCGCTGTAGATGTAGATGCTTTAACAAAAAGTTATAACAATTTACGTGAAAAAATGAGTCAGGGAAAACATAAGGCTCCAAAAGATGGAAAATATAATACTGATTTTATAAAAAAAATTGATGAAGAAAATTTTGAAGAAATAGAAAAAGATGATATGACACAAGATTTTTTAGATATAGCAAAAGAAGAAAACATGTCGCAAGAAGTTGTAGAACGTTTGTTTAATTTTTATATGAAACAACAAGGATTAATAGATCAAGAAATACAATATAAAAGAAGTGATGAAATAAAAAAACTTGGACGTAATGCTGATGGAATTATACAGAACATGGATAATTGGTTAAATGCATTTCATAAATCTAACACAATAACAACAGAAGAAAGAGAAGCTGTAGCAAATGCATCTACTAATGCATTATTTATATCTGCATTAAATAAAATTCGTAAAAGTTATGGGGAAAAAACTATACCATCTTTAACAGTTATAGAAGGAAATAAAGTTAGTATGGATGATGTTAAAGAAATGATGAAAGATGATCGTTATGGCAAAGATCCTGAATTTACGCAAAAAGTTGAAAAGCACGTATATGATATTCATGGTGAAAATTACTAACTGTACGTTACCTATTTATCCATTTAACTATGTACCGTAGTTGTACGGTTTACCTATTTTTTATAATTTATATTTAGCTGACAAGCGAAAGCCCAGCTAAGTGGTACTAAGTACAAGTAACTAGCCCTGTAGGATAACTAGATGCGTTTTATTTTTTTATTAACTATGAAGGGATTTTGAATATGGCAATAAACGTAAGTAATGCTTTTATTACTCTCTTTGATTCTGAAGTAAAACAAGCCTACCAAGGAGCTAGAAGTTTAGCTGGTCTTGTTAGAGAAAGAAGTGGAGTAGTAGGAAATACTGTTCGTTTTCAAAAAATTGGAAAAGGACAGGCACAAATAAGAACACCTCAGACAGATGTTACCCCTCTCAATGTAACTTACAGTAATGTAAGCGCTACAATGACAGATTTTATATCTGCTGAGTATACTGATATTTTTCATCAACAAAAAGTAAACTTCCAAGAGAGAAGTGAATTAGTACAAGTAGTTTCTACTTCTATCGGTAGAAGAATGGATCAGGTTTTAATTGATTCAATAGTAGCTGGTTCACCAGGAACAACTATAGCTAATACTGTAGCTGAAGATGGTACTTCTGGAAGTGCTAGTGGATTAAACTTAGGTAAACTAAGAGAAGCTAAAAAAGCATTAGATGCTAAGAATGTTCCAACAGAAGGAAGAACATTGTTAATACATGCTAATAGTTTATCTGCGTTACTAGGTTCAACTACTGTAACAAGTGCAGATTTTAACTCTGTAAAAGCCTTAGTAGACGGAAGTCTAGCTACTTTTCTTGGTTTCAATATCGTTACTATTGGTGATAGAGATGAAGGTGGTTTAGCAATAGACGGATCTAGTGATAGACCTGTTTATGCATTTCACAGAGATGCAATCGGTATGGGGATCGGAATGAATCAAACAAGTAGAGTAGATTACATTCCTGAGAAGACCTCATTTTTAGTAGCAAGTATGTTCAGCGCTGGAAGTGTAATGATTGATGGCGAGGGACTTTGCAAAATTGTAACCAGAGAATAGGAGTATAACATGGCTTTTGTAAGAGCAGATTTTAGTCCATTAGGTGGTCAAAGTAAAGCTGGCAATACACCAGCATTGTATGTGTATACAACTACCGAAGCACATACAGCTGTAGATGCTAGTGGTTACTTTAACGATTTAAGCGACACACTATCCGTAGGCGATATGATTATCGTTCATGGAGCAACTGGAGGCACTAGAACAGTAACAATGCATATTGTTGTATCTAATGCATCTGGAGTAGTAGATGTAAGTGATGGCACAACAATAGGTGCTGTTTCTGACTCTGACTAATATTATAACTGGGGATATGGTTTAACTGTATCCCCAATAAAAAAGGTTTATTATGGCTACAGGTGATACCAAACTTTCAATATGTTCAGACTCATTAATTATGTTAGGTGCATCTCCTCTTAGTTCATTTTCCGAAGGAACCGACTCAGCACAAATATGTGATAGATTATATGATGATACCAGGGACGTAGTTTTACAAATGTATCCTTGGTCGTTTACATATAAAAAATCACAATTAGCTAGAACAACAAATACACCTACAAACGAATATCAATATGAATATACTTTACCTTCTGATCGCTTAGGATCAGGAGTACGTGCTATTTATAATAGCAGCGCTGTTGGAGCAATACCTATAATAGCTTGGGAAGTTTTTGGTACAGCAGTATTTACTAACGAAACAACAGTTTATGCAGATTATCAGTTTCGTCCTAGTGAAGATATTATGCCTACATATTTTGTACAATTACTAAAATATTGGATGTCATGGCATATTGCTGAGGCTGTTACAGATCAATTAACAAAAGCAGATTATTTTAAACAAATAGCGTGTGGTTTACCTTCTGAAAATATGAGAGGTGGAATGTTTAGACAAGCAACACAAATTGACTCACAAAGTAGACCTTCCTGGTCAATTGATGATTTTGATTTAACGGCTGTAAGATAATGAAAAAGAAAAGAAAATTTTATAAAGATTCAGCACAAATTAAAAGACAAAAAAGAGATACGCAAATAATTATGGCATCACAAGGTAAGCTAAAAAGTTTTGAAGAGTTTAAAAAATTTATGGAAAAAAAAAGGAAGGAAATAAATGAAAAAGGGATATCACAAGACTAAAAGTGGAGGTACAGCAAAAAAAGGATTGTACTATAATATCAATCAAAGAAAAAAAGCTGGCACCTCTAGAACAAAAAAGAAAAGCACAATAACATCTAAGGCTTATTCTAATATGAAATCAGGATTTAAAAAGAAAGGATAATGGTAGCAAAAAAATATCAAAATCCATCTGGTGGTTTAAATGATGCTGGTAGAGCATATTTTAAAAGAAAAGAAGGCAGCAATCTAAAAAAACCACAAAGTAAAGGTAAAGATGGTAGACGTATATCTTTTGCAGCTAGGTTTGCTGGAATGAAAGGACCAGAACGTGATAGTAAAGGAAGACCTACTAGGTTGTTATTAGCTTTACGTAAATGGGGATTTAGAAGTAAAGAAAGTGCTAAAAAATTTGCATCAAGGAATAAAGCTTGAGTAGAGTAATACAAATACAAACAAACTTCAGTATAGGTGAATTAGATCCATTATTGCGTGGTCGTGTAGATTTAAAACAATATTATAATGCTTTACAATCTGCAACGAATGTATTTATACAGCCACAAGGTGGAGTAAAAAGAAGAGATGGATTAAAGTTTATTACAGAATTACCAAGTGCTGGTAATCCACAAAATGGTGTACGTTTAATACCTTTTGAGTTTAGTGCAGATGATAGTTATATGTTTGCATTAGTAAATCAAAGAATTTATATTTTTAGAAATCAGGCATTAGTTACTAACATAAATGGTACAGGTAATGATTTTCTTGCTATTAGTTCTATTACATCAGCTATGCTTACTAAGATACGTTACGCTCAGAGTGCCGATACTATAATATTAGTACATGAAGATTTATCTCCACTAAGAATAATACGTGGAGCAGATCATAACTTGTGGACTATTTCTACAATTGCATTTAGTAATGCGCCTAAACATGCGTATACATTAACAACTTCAAATCCAAGTGCTAATATTACACCTGATAAAACTTCAGGTAATATAAAAATAACAGCAAGTTCAGGAATATTTGCATCTAGTAATGTTGGTCAATATATAAATATTTTATCTAATTACGGAAGGTTGCGCATTGTAGAATTTGTAAGTTCTACAGAAGTAAAAACTACAGCAGAAATTAATTTATTTGATACTACAGCAGTAGCATCTGGTGATTGGGAATTAGAAACAGGGTATGAAGATGCTTGGTCTGGTTCTAGAGGTTATCCAGTATCCGTTACATTTCACGAAAGTAGATTATACTTTGGTGGTAGTAAAGGACAGCCAACTACATTTTGGGGAAGTAATGTTGGTGATTATTTTAATTTTGAATTTGGTGAAGGATTAGATGATCAATCTGTTACAGGTACTATAGTTACAGAAAGTTTAAATGCTATTGTAGATATTTTTAGTGGTAGAGATTTACAAATATTTACAACAGGTGGTGAATTTTATATACCACAAACTACTAATGAACCTATTACACCAGGTAATTTAACTGTTCGTGTCGGTACTAGAAATGGTATTAAACAAGGTGTACCTGTAGCTGGATTAGATAGTGGTACAATTTATGTTCAACGTTCTGGTAAATCATTAAATGAAATGTCATTTACAGATACAGAGTTAGCTTATACTACTGCTAATATATCTTTACTTAGTTCACATTTATTAAACGTTCCTGTAGATATGGCTATACGTAGAAGTACGTCAACAGAAGAAACAGACAGATTATTTGTAGTAAATTCAGCAGACGGATCTATAAGCGTATACTCTATACTAAGAAGTCAAAATGTTATAGCACCAAGTCAGTTTACAACAAGTGGTAATTTTTTAGCTGTAGGTATAGATGTAGATACGACTTATGTAATTGTTAAAAGAACAATAAATAGTGTTGATAAATATTTTGTTGAAATATTTGATAATACATTACATACCGATAGTGCAGTATATGTAACAGGCACAAACGCAACAGCAACAGCTAGTCATTTAGTATCTACTACAGTAGATGTTTTAAATGATGGAAATGTTGAATCACAACAAACTACAAATGGTAGTGGTCAAGTAACATTGACTAGAACAACAGCTAGTAATTATGAAATGGGAATACCTTTTACTATTAATATACAAACTATGCCTGTGCAACCAAATACATCAGGAGCAGTAAGTCAAAAGGGTTTTAAAAAAAGAATATTAGAAGTAAATGCAGATGTTTTTAAATCCAAATCTATGAAAGTAAACGGACAGTTAGTAGCATTTAGAAATTTTGGAGAGGATGTTTTAGATACACCTGTACAAGAATTTACAGGAGTAAAAACAGTCGGTCCATTATTAGGTTTTGATAAAGAAGGAACAATAACAGTAACCCAAGATGCGCCATTAGATTTAAATATATTGGCGCTAGATTATAAAGTGAGTTTAGGACAATAATATGCAATATGTAGCAGCAGCTGGAACAGCAATAGCAGCTTACGGTCAATACCAGGCTGGTAAGTTTCAAAGAGATATGTACAATCAACAAGCCCAACAAGCAGAGATGGAGGCAAAGCAAAGAGCAATAGAGTATGAACAAAAAGCATTAAATGTACTTGATGATACTTTACGTAGTGTTGCTTCAATAAACGCAGCTGCTGGTAGCGCTAATTTAGATCCTTTTTCTGGATCAATAGCAAATTTAACAAGTTACGCATTATCTAGTGGATACAAAGATTTTACTACATTAACAAGAGGATCTGAAATAACTCAAGACATGGGAAGTTATCAAGCTGGTATTTACAGAGCATCAGGAAAAATGGCTTATCAAACAGGAGTATATAATGCTATAGGAACATTAGCAATGGGAGCTGCTCAATCTGGTTCTACAGGACCAAGTAATCCAGGTGGTGGTGAAGGTTTTGGAGGTAGTGGTTCACAAGGTTACGGATACGCACAGGTTAATTAATGGCAAGATATAATCCATATACTTCAGGTAAAATATCCTTAACAGGAGTACAACGTATTGATAATTCTGCTGGTAGAGAGAGTGTGCGTATGGCTAATACTATTGCACAACAGGCTAGTCAAATAGCGCAATTTGCATTTAGTCGTTATGAAAAACAAGCAATAGCCGAGGCTAAAAAAAGAGGTGCTACAAATCCAGAACAAACATTAAAACAGTTTGAAGGTAAAACCCCTACCTCATCTGCCGATATTGCGCAATTTGATTCAGCATTAACTATATCTGCTGGTAACGTAGAAGTTAATACATTAAAAGAAATGGCAAAAGCTGTATCAGATGCAGAGATAAACAAAACAAATCCAAGTGATTTAGCAAAAACCTTAGACGCAATAAGGTTAGGATCTGTTAATGCTATAAGTAAATTAAATCCTATAGTCGGACAAAACTTAAATTTTTCTTTATCTAAAACAGCTAATAATAATTTTATAAGTTATAGCAATTCATACGCAAAAGATCAGCAAGAAAAATTAGCAACACTTGCTATAGAAAATACAGAAACAAAAGTACAATTGTTAGAACAACAAACAGCACTTTTATTAAATACAAAAGATTTTGATGCAAAATTAAAAACAGATATAGATGAAATTAAAGCATATTATTTTGCTAATAATGTATCACCATCTAATATTACTACTAAGGTATTAGCATATAAAGAAAGAATACATAAAGCACGAATAAGAAATGAATTTAGAAAAAGCACAAACAAACAAAAATATTTAGAAAAATTTACTAACGATAATGGACAGTCTATATCTAGAGGTATATCAGATGCCGATAGAAAATCTATGACTGGAGAAATGAACTCTGAGTTATCAAGAATAGATAGTGCAAATAGTTCATTAATTAATAATCTAAGTAAAAAAGTAAAAGATATAGGTAAAACATTATCTCAAGGATTAGAAATAGGATCTTCTTTAGATGATATAGAAAGACTTATAGAACCGTTATCTAACAATGATAATAAAATAGAATTACAAAATGAAATAAAAGAATTAAAAGCTATAAGTCCTATACTAACAAATTTTAGAAATTTAGATATTCCAGGTATGACAAAACAAATAGCATTTTTACAAGATGCTATTGAAAATGATAATAATGTTTCAGCTATAGAAAGAGAAATACTAGAAGATGTAAAAAAAATTAAAAAAGATCGAGAAACTTTTATAAAACCTTTAGAAACAGATATTACAGAATTAACTGAAATTTTTTCAGAAGGCATGAAACCTAATAAAGAATTTATGGATGATGTTCGTGCAAGAGTTATACAATCTAACGAACCATCATTAGTAGAAAAATTTGATAACATGGTTGCTTTATATGAAACGACTGAAGTTATAGAGGCATTACCTTTAGTACAAGGAAAAAAATTATTAGATAAAATTAATCAACAAGTTAGACAAGATGGTGTTACACCTGATGAAAAAAAACAAATAGAAATATTAAAAAAAGTACAGAGTAATAAAAAAGAACAATTAAAAAAAGATCCTGTAGCATTTTATCAAAATACTAATAACAATACGTTTGTAGATTTTCCTGAGATAGATATGGAAATGATGTTGAGTAATACAAATGAAACACAACAAGACAAACAAATAAACAACACTATAACAAATAGAATAAATTACATGGAGGCTGTAGCAAATAAAAATGGTACTCCATTTAAAATATTGTCTAATGAAGAAATAGAATTTATAGAAAATAAATTAGAGTCAGGTAATAACGCAGAAGATGTAAATACGTTACGTATTATTGGTAATCGTTTTGGTGATAATTCAACAGATATATGGGAGCAATATTTTTCTGATGGCAAAGGAGTTAAAGCTAAAGAATATGCTCACATGGGTTTATTATCTAGCATTAATCCTAAAGCAGTAAATGAAGCATTAAATGGTTTTGAAGTAATAGAAAATAAAGATTTTAAGTTTGATATAGGAGAAGGATCTGATTTTACCAGGCATGCTGTAAATCATTTAAATAGAATGGGATTACCTACTGATGATCGTTCAGCTGTAATAAGTGTTGCTACAGCAATATATATACAAAGAGAATCTAAAGAAGGCAAATCAGGAACAGCATTAACATTTAGACGTAAAAAGTTTGAAGAAATTGTTAATGAAGTTGTAGGAGGTGTAGATAATACTGGAGGTTTTTTTGAGTACAATGATGTACAAACTATATTACCACCAGGACTAAGCAAAGATGGTTTAGATGATTTACTAGATAATGCAACAAAAGAAGAATTTGAATTATCTTTATTGACAACAGACGGATTACCTACCGTAGCATATTTTGAAAGTAACAATGAGTATAAACCATTTACAGATTATGAAGATTCAATACAAGGAAATATACATTTACAATTATACAAACCACATAAAGGATTATATTCAGTAAGCCTGGATCCTGAAGGACAACAAACTTTATATGGTAAAAATGGTCAACCAGTAATATTTGATATTAGAAAATTAGCAGATGTACGTACAGCTAGAATAGATGATCTTAGACAAACAGAAATAATAGAAAATAGAAAAAAAGAAATACAACAAATGGAGAAAAAAATTATGGAAAATTATACAATTAAAACACCTTACGCAAGTGGTAAACCTATTATCCAAACTGCTGTAAATTTTGTAACGGACATTATGCCAGGTAGTAATATAGAAAACACTAGATTACAAATGATGGAAATAGCAAGTGCAGAAAGTATTTTTGCTACACAAAAAGGTACATTTTCATCTTATAGTACAGGACCTTTTCAATTTGATGACGGACCAGAAACAGCTTTTGCTACAATACAAAACAGATTAAAGAATGAGCCAGGTGGCACATTATCTAAAAATGTTAAAAAAATTGAAGATGCAATAAATCAAAAATACCCAGAAATAAATTTTAAAATAAGTGAATTAAAATGGGAAGATATGAATAAACCATTACATAGCGCTGTGATGTTGCGTTTATTTATGGCTATGTCACCAGAACCTATAGGTAATACTGTTGAAGAAAGAGCAGCATGGTGGAAAAAAAATTGGAATACTGAGGCTGGAAAAGGAACAGTAGAACATTACACAAAAGAAGCGACTAATTTATAATGTACTTTAAAAATCCAGATGATTTTGTATCTAATAATCCAAACCTTGGACCAGCTACGGAACCATATCAATCAGATTTTGGAAGAGATTGGGATGTTACCTGGAAAGATCATAAATTATCTGGATCTATATTTTCAGAAGGTGAAGCGTATTCTCAGGCATTACAACCTGTACTAGATGAGATACATGAAATAACTGGTAAAAGAATAAATAACTTTGGAGATGCATCTAGAGGACAAGGTGAAGGTTATCAGGGAAGACAACACAAAGATCAATTTTTAGAAGGTTTAGTTAATTTAAATAAACTTATAAAAGATGATGGACGATTACAACACTTACCATTATTTACTGAAGAATTAGTACAAATACGTGCTGGTGAATTAGCAAGAAATGCCAGGAAAGAATATGAAGACAATGTTAAGGGTATGACCTGGGGAAGTACACTAGCTACAATAACAGCAGAAGGTTATGATATGATACGTAATCCTATGGGAGTTGCTACATTAGCAATAGGATCTACTACTCCTTATGGATTTACAGCAAAAGCATTTGCAAAACATTTTTTATATAATGCATTAGCAGAAGGTACTTATGGATTATTTACAAGACCAACAGTAAAAGCCTGGCGAGATAAAGCTGGTATTGATTACGATACAAGTCAGGTGATTGCAGATATAGGTATTATGGCTGGTGGTGGTGGACTATTTGGTATTGCTACTAACGGAGTTGTATCAGGAGTAAAATCTATTTTACCTCATGTAAAAGGTAAATTATCTAGAGGAGAAATTAAAGATCCTAATGGAGATTCTATTAACGAAGATTTAATTGAATACGTATTAAGAGAAACAGAAGATGAAGCTAATATAATTAATGATAATCCATTTACTAAAACAACAACAAAAGAAAAATTAAATGGAGAAAAAGAACATATCAATAGACATAATGAAGCGCTTAAAATTTTAAATGAAGAAGATACAGCTTTAAATTTAAAAGATCCTGTAGCACCAATAGAAAATAATTTAAGTAAAGAACAAATACAACAAATTACAAAACCTGATGAGGCTGTAAATTTTAGACCTGAAGAAATAGAGGTAGATGCAAAAACATTTCAGTTTAAATCAGGTGGTGATGAATTTGGTGTATCAGATAGATTAAAAGATATAAAAACATGGGAACCTCATTTTGCTGGACAAATATTAGTTTTTGAAAATAAAAATGGTAAAAGATTTATTGTAGACGGTCATCAAAGATTAGCATTAGCAAAAAGAATAAAAGCAAAAGATCCTAAACAAGATCCTATACTTTCAGGTTTTGTTTTTAAAGAAGTAGATGGTTTTACACCAGAGCAAATAAAAGTAATAGGAGCATTAAAAAATATTGCAGAAGGAACAGGTACACCAGTTGATGCATCTAGGATATTAAGAATAGATCCTGATAAATTTAAAACTTTACCACCTAGATCTCAATTAGCTAGACAAGGTAAACATCTAGCAAGTTTATCTGATGATGCATTTGGTTTAGTTATAAATGAAAAAATACCATCTAATTATGCAAGTATAATTGGTAAGTTAGTAAGCGATCCTAGTAAACATTTTCCTATAGCAAAAGTATTAATTGATAATAACCCAGCAAACGAGTTTCAGGCAGAACAAATAGTAAGACAAGCATTAAGTTCAGGTTTTACTCAAGTAAAAGAACAAACTTTGTTTGGTCAAGAAATGTTATTACAATCATTATTTAAAGAACGTGCAACCGTTTTAGACAATGCGCTGCGCTTATTAAAACAAGATAAAAAAGTTTTTAATACATTGGTTCGTAATCATACAAGAATAGAAAGAGAAGGTAATCAATTATTAAGAGATGCAAATAAAAGAAAGGAAATGATAGATGCAACAGCCCAAGAAATACTCAAAAAAGAAGCAAACAAAAAAGGTAATCTCTCCGACAACCTTACAGCCATTGCAAAAGAATATAAACAAACAGGCAACCTCGGACAAGCTACAGGAGAATTTGTCGAGTCTATCCGAAGAGCAGTATCAGAAGGCAATATTGATGGGGACTCAGTTGGGGGAATTGGAACTACTTTTGAAACTAAAGAGAAAATCCCTCTGGTCCCAGAGCAATCAGAACCAATCCCAGGATTTGATGATGTCAAAAAAAGCAAAGCTGTAGAACAACAAGGTGATCAATTACAAAGAATTACAGAAGAAGAAATAGGAGTACGTGAAGGTTTTGAAGATGATAAAGCTGTACGTATAGATCTTAAAAATAAAATGCAAGATGATAATTTTGGTACGGAACAAATAATTAAGCATCCAGCAATTATTTCAGCATTAGAAAAAGCAAAAACAATACCTATTACAGTAAATGATCCTAATTATGGATCAGTATCATGGTTAGAAAAAAGAAAATTTAAAATGAAAAACTGGTCAGCTACAGGTTATATTGACGGTATTGATAATCATGTATTGCATGCAGAAAGATTAGCCTGGGAAGAAGAAGACTTAATACCTGAATCAGTTTTACAAGATAAAAAAGCAATAATATTAATAGGCGCTCCAGCTAGTGGTAAAAGTTCTATAGCAAATAAAATAGCAAGAAAAACTAAATCAGCAATTGTAGATAGTGACGAAGTAAAAAAAAGTTTACCAGAGTACCAAGATGGTTTAGGAGGAAATGCATTACATTTAGAAAGTAAAGTTATAGCTGAAGAAATATTAGATGAGTCTATGAAAAAAGGTAATAATATTATTACTCCGATTGTAGGACATACTTCAACAAAAGTTACAAAATTACAAAAAAGATTTAAGGACCAAGGATACTCAGTACAGTTAATGTATATGGATGTAAAACCAGAAAAAGTATTTAATAGAATGATTAATAGGTTTATTGGTACAGGTAGATTAATAATGCCTGAATATGTATTAGGTATTGGAAATAAACCAAAAATAACATATAATGAATTGAAAGGAAAATTTGATGACTTCGCAGAAATCGACAACAATCAAGCTATCGGAGAACAGCCTACAGCGCTGGAAATCTCAAACGAACAAATTATACAAGGGACAGGAATACGATTACGACAAGTCAGATCAGATAGCAGACGAGATGCAACCAGCACTCAAGAAGGAATTGCAGAAGCTACGCTTAAAGAACTCGAAGTAGATCTACAAAAACAAAAAGCAGACTCATCTATATATGACAACGTTCCTATAGCACAAATTATTGATGACCAGGAAGTATTAACTACACAATCACGTACCGATATACTTAACGAAATTAATCAAGATAAAAAAATGTTAAATAGATTAGAGGACTGCGCATGAGTTTTAAAGACTGTATTGTAAACGGACAACGTGAAGGTAATATTACTACGGAACAAGCTGAAGAATTAAATAAAATATATGATCAATTATTTATACAATTTAGCAAAAATGATACTCCTGAAAATGCTGGTATACGTGCTGGCAAAGAAACATTTGACCAGGTAAAATATAATGCCATGCATAAACGTAGAGTAAAATTATTACAACTACGTGCCTGGAAACAAGCCCTGATAAATATAGACGAATATCCTGGAGATCCTGGCAAAGCCTATCAAGCTATAATAGCTAATGATAATATAGGAACATTTAGTAATTTAGAAGGAAGAAGAGCATCATTACGAAATCAATATTTTGGTATGTTGACTAAATTATTAAACGAGTATGGTAGAAATGCTGTAGGTAATGTACGAAACAAATCTAGTATAAACCAAATGGTAAAAGAAATATTTGAGCCAGGATCTACTGGTAATAAAAACGCTAGAGAAATAGCTGAAGCAGTTACTAAAGTTTTTGAAAAAGCAAGAATAACAGCTAATGAATATGGTATGCGTATACCTAAGTTAGATAATTATGGATTACCACAACTGCATCATGTTTTAAATATAAGAGTAGCTGGTAGAGATGAATGGAAAAAATTTATAAAACCTTTATTAAATCCAGCAAAAATGATTAATGAACAAACTGGTAATCCTCATACTGTAGAGTCTTTAGAATTTGCCTTAGATGAAGTTTTTGAAACGATTATATCAGAAGGATCAAATAAATTAAAACCTGGTAAAATGTCAGTATACGGAAAAAGTAGTTTATCTAATAGAAGACAAGAGCATAGATTTTTACAATTTAAAGATGCAGACTCCTGGATACAATATCAAGAACGTTATGGTGAACCTAATGCATTTAATGTTATTAATAATCACATAGATAAAATGACAAGTGATATTGCTGAATTACAAATATTAGGTCCTAATCCTACTACTATGATGAAAGCTATAGAAACAGAAATATTAAGAAGAGCAACTAACATAGATAAATTAGGAGGTAATCGTAACGCTGTAAATAAAGCACAAACACAAATTGCAAAAGCACAAAGTTATTATGATGCTTATACCTCAAGAAATAATACTCCTGTAGATGGACGGATAGCAAATATTATGGCTGGTACAAGGCACTTAATACAATCAGCATTTTTAGGATCAGCTTCAATAAGTGCAATAACTGATATGCAAAATATGAGAATAGCATCTAGGTTAGCTGGATTACCACAAGTTAAAGTTTTAAAAAATTATTTTAAAATGTTAAACCCTTTATCATTTAAAGAAAAAGCTATGTTAGGTAATAGGTTAGGATTAATAGCAGAAAATTATATCAGTACAACAATATTAAATGCTAGATACTTTGGAGAAACTACAGGTCCTAACATTACTACCAGGATCTCGGATACTGTAATGCGAGTAAGTGGATTGGCTCCTATGACACAAGCTGGAAGACAAGCATTTGGTATGGAATTTTTAGCGCATTTTGGATCACAAGTAAATAAACAATTTGATGAGTTAGATGATCTATTACAAAAAAATTTAGAACGTTATGGATTAACAAGTGATGATTGGAACTTAATAAGAAAAACAGAATTATATGAAGATAATAATGTTAAATTTTTAGATTATCAAAAGATACAAGAAATAGAAGGAATACCAAAAGATAAAGCAGAAGATATAGCAAGTAAAGTTTTAGAAATGATTGTAACCGAAACTGAAACAGCTATCCCCTCTTCTACTTTAAGAGCAAGAGCATCTTTAGTAGGTGGAGCAAAACCTGGTACATTTGTTGGTGAGTTAGGACGTAGTATGGCTATGTTTAAAAACTATCCAGTTACAGTTATGCATACACATTTTATGCGATACATAAAAATAAAAGATCCGAAACGTAGAGTAAGTATTGTAGCTGATTATATTATAGGTGTTACATTGATGGGTGGATTAGCATTGCAAGCGCATCAGGTAACAAGAGGTAGAGATCCTAGACCAATGAATACTCCTGAGTTTTGGGTACAGGCATTATTACAAGGTGGAGGTCTTGGAATTTTTGGAGATTTTTTAGTATCGACAACTAGCAGAGGTGGTAGAGGATTAGAAGAAACTGTAGCTGGACCAGTAGTCGGTGCTATTGGAGATATAGGAAGATTAACTATAGGTAATGTTATAGAATTAGCATCAGGTAAAGATACTAACTTTGGTAGAGAATTAACTAGATACATGGCACAGTATACTCCAGGAGCAAGTGTTTGGTATTTACGTTTAGCTTTTGAAAGAATAATTCTAGACAATATACAAAAATTCGTAGATCCAAAAGCGCAGCGCTCTTTTAGAAAAAGAGAAAGATATTACAGAGAATTTAACCAGGATTATTACTGGAGTCCAGGACAGACTTTCCCTTCTCGACCACCAAATCTTGGTACGGCGCTTGGAGATTAATATACAAACTTTATAATACCAATAACTTTTAAGGTATTGAATGGCAAATTATTCTATAACAAGTCAAGCTAGACGAGTAGTATATTCTGGAAGCGCTGGGGTAGGTCCGTATTCATTCTCCTTTCCTATATTAGCGCAGACAGATATACAAGTCTATATCGACTCTACTTTAAAAAGTTTGACTACAGATTATACCGTAACTTTGTCTACGTCTAATGGTACAGGTTCAATAACTTTTACCACTAATCCTACGACTCCTACTTCATCCAATACAATTACAATTGTAGGAGGTAAAACTATTGAACGTACCACAGACTTTGTAACGGCTGGTGATTTATTAGCTAGCAGTTTAAATACAGAGTTAGATGCCTTAACAATATTTATTCAACAACTATCAGAAAATAATGATAGGAGTATAAAAGGTCCAATCACAGACAATACAAGTTTGTCAATGGATTTACCTACTGCAACATCTAGAGCAAACAAAGTATTAAGTTTTAATAGTAGTGGTGTCCCAGAAACAGACCTTGTTAAAACTGATGTTAGTACCGTAGCTGGAATTAGTAGTGCAATAAGTACAGTAGGTGGAATAGCAAGTAATGTGTCAACTGTAGCTGGTATATCCAGTAACGTATCAACCGTAGCTGGAATTAGTAGTGCCGTATCTTCTGTTGCTGCTAAGGCAAGTTTAATAACATCAGATTTCGTAGCTGATTTAAATACACTTGCAGTAACAGATGTTATAAATGATATAAATACTTTAGCTACAAGTGATATAGTATCTGATTTAAATACATTAGCTACAAGTGATGTAGTAAGTGATCTTAATACACTGGCAACAACAGATATAATATCAGATATTAATACGTTAGCTACAACAGATATAGTATCCGATATTAATACACTAGCAACAAGTGATATAGTAAGTGATCTTAATACATTAGCAACCAGTGATATTATAAGTGACCTAAACACGTTAGCTACTAGCGATATCGTAACTGATTTAAATTTATTAGCAACATCAGACAACGTTACAAATATGGCAACATTAGGTGCATCTGGTGTTGTAGGAAATATAGCAACGGTTGCTGGAGCAAATTCTAATATTTCTACTGTAGCTGGAATATCAAGTAACATAAGTACAGTAGCTGGTAATACTACTAACATAAATACAGTCGCTGGTGCAAACTCAAACATTACATCTGTAGCTGGTTCAATATCAAATGTAAATTCTGTTGCAAGTAATTTAAGTACAGTAAATGATTTTGCTAATAGATATAGAGTAGCTAGTTCAGATCCCTCATCATCTTTAGATGAAGGTGATCTAGCTTATAATACATCAGCTAACGTATTAAAATATTATAATGGTTCAGCCTGGGTAACTATCGTTGCTGGTTCGTTAACTGATATTGTTCAGGATGGAAGTCCACAGTTAGGAGGAAACCTTGACGTACAAACTAATTCAATAGTTTCTACTTCTAACAGAGATATTAATATAACACCTGATGGTTCAGGAAAAGTAGTGTTAGATGGATTAAGTTATCCAGTATCAGATGGTACAGCAGACCAGGCAATTACAACTGATGGTTCAGGTAATCTAACTTTTAGTACAATCCAGGCAAGTGAAATATCTACACCTGGAAACGTATTTAGTAATTATAATTCTATTAGTTCTAATTGTAGTACAACAACAGCTTCAACAAAAAATTCTATTTTATACGGTCAAATTTCTGTAACAGGTAGTGCAACTTGGACAGTAGGTGGAAATGGAATATTACAAATTATATAGGAGATAATAAATGGCGAGTACAATAGCAGTAGATAAAATACAAGGAGCAAGTGGAACAACAGTAACTATACCTACTGGACACACACTGGCAGTAACAGATGGTATAGGTATATCAAGTTTACCAACAATAACAGTAGCAAAAGGTGGTACAGGATCAACAAGTGCAAGTGCCGCTAGAACAGCATTAGGTGTTGCAATAGGTAGTGATGTACAAGCATTTGATGCTGATACAGTAAAGAAAGATGAAAACAATACATTTACAAAAGCACAAAGAGGTAGCACACAAACTGCTGGATCACAAACAGGCAGTGTTACACTTGATTTTGATACTTATCAAAACTTTGTTTTAACAGCTACAGGTAATGTAACACTAGCTAATCCTAGTACAGAATCAGTAGGACAATCTGGTATCATAGTATTTATTCAAGATGGTACAGGAAGCAGAACATTATCATTAGGCACAGATTATGAAACTGCTGGTGGAGCTGGTTTAACAATATCAACAGCGGCAAATGCTGTAGATGTTATACCATATTTTGTTAAGGCTTCTGGATCAATTCAACTAGGAGTACCACAACTTGCATTTGCATAGGAGATATAATTAATGCCAGTACAAGGTAAATTTTTTCAAAATCCTGGAAGTAGTGGTAGTGCTTTTTATGACTATCAAATAGAACAAAGCTGTAGATTTAGTCGTGAAGAATCAACTCACATGACTAGAACACCTAGTAGTACAGGCAACAGAAGAACATTTACTTTCAGCACGTGGTTGAAAAGGTCAAGAGATGATAATGATGCCTTTTTTGGTGTTTATGCTAATTCTTCTACTGAAGCAGCAATGAAATTTGGTAATGGAGGAACTCATTCTGGTAAACTACAACTTTATCAGTATACTGGTAGTTTCCCAATAAATGTGCAAACTAATGCAAGGTATCGTGACTCTACAGGTTGGTATAATATTGTTATAAGAGTAGATACAACACAATCAACTGCTAATAATAGAGTTAGGCTTTATGTAAATGGCACTTTAAATGATAACACAGATAATAGCACAAATACTCAACCATCACAAAATTATGATACTTTTTTTAACACTTCTGGTAATCCTAATTTTGTTGGTTGGTATGGAAATAGTGGATCAAATAGATTTGATGGATTAATGGCAGAAACTATTTTAGCAGATGGTTATTCTTATGATGCTAGTTATTTTGGAACAACAAAAAATAATATTTGGACACCAGTTGATTATCATAACACTACTGGTAATTATGGCACTAATGGATTTTACCTAAAGTATCAAAATGCTTCTGCACTTGGAGATGATAGTTCTGGTAACAACAACGATTTTACAACAAGTGGTTTAAGTGCAGATAACCAGCTTATAGATTCACCCACCTTCGGTTCGTAATGATAGGAGTTAATTAAATGCCAAGTAGTGGAAATTTTGCAAGATTTAATCCTTTGAAACGTAGAGCATCTTCTTATGCAGATTCAAATATTGACAATGCTAATCAACAACTTGGCTCAACAACAGGTAATGCAGCTCAATTAGATGTTGGTTTTAAATTAGGTGATGGTAAATTCTATTATGAAGTTTATGCCGCAAGTATTCCTGGCTCATTGCATTTTGGTGTATGTATTGATAATGCTGATTTAAATAATGTTACTTCTGGTAAAGCAATAATAGGAATGAGAGAGGGTGGAAATAAATTAGTTTCTACTGCTCCACAAACTAATTCAACATCAACTTCTTATGGTTCTTCTTTCGCAAGTGGTGGAGCTATACTAGCAGTAGCTATGGATTTTACAAATTCTACTATGGAATTTTTTATTAATAACAGTAGTCAAGGTTCATTTAGTTGGTCTAGTGCAAATGATGGTTCTACTTATTATCCTTATGTTTATATGAATACACAAGTAGCTACTTTAAATACAGGTCAAGATAGTACTTTTTGTGGTCAAAAAACAGCTCAAGGTAACACAGATGAAAATGGATTTGGAGATTTTTACTATACACCTCCTTCTGGTTTTTTAGCAATGTGTTCAGCAAACTTACCTATATCATCAGATATAGATCCAGCAGAAACTGATACTGATTATCCTAGTAAACAATTTAATACAGTTCTTTATACTGGAGATGCAAGTAATAATAGAAGTATAAGTGGAGTTGGTTTCAAACCAGATTTTATTTGGGGTCATAGTAGAACTGGTACTACTGTTTCATATATGTATGATTCTAATAGAGGTGCTAATGTATTACGTTCTGAACAAACAAGTGCAGAATCAGATTATTCAACATATTGGTCACAATTTGATAGTGATGGTTGGAGTTTTGCAACTAATGCTTCATCTCAAAATGAAAGTGGTAAACCTTTTGTAGTTTGGTGTTGGAGAGCTAATGGAGGAACAACAGCTAGTAATTCAGATGGTGCTACAACTACTACAGTACAAGCAAACACAAAAGCTGGATTTAGTATAGTTGAATGGCCTCAATATACACCTAATTCAACTTTTGGTCATGGTCTATCTGAAGCTCCAACATTTATAATATCTAAATTAAAAGGTGTAGCTAATTGGGCAATGTATCATTCTGGACTTGATTCAGGAAAAGTTTTATATTTTACAACTTCTGGTCAATTTACTTCATCAATTTATAATAGCACAGCTCCTACTTCTTCTGTTTTTAGTTTAGGTGCTTCTTATGCAGGCAGTGGAGCAGGAATATCTTATTGTTGGCATGATGTTAAAGGTTTTCAAAAGTTTGGAACCTATGTTGGAAATGGTAATACAGATGGACCATTTATTTACACAGGATTTAGACCTAGAATGTTATTTATAAAAAGAATTGATAGTTCAGCTAGTTGGTATGTTTTAGATACAGCAAGAGATACAAGCAACCCAGTAACTACATTACTTAATTGGGACACAACCTCATCTGAGTCTGGTATTGGTTCTACTAATAATTTTGATGTACTTTCAAATGGACTAAAAATCAGGACTTCTGGTGGTGGTTTAAATGGAAGTGGTGGTAATTTTATATTTGGAGCTTGGGGGGATCAAAGTGCCACGTACTCAAACGCTTTCTGATGATTAATATAACAAGGAGATAAAAAAAATGTGGGCTTTAATAAATAGTGATAACGAAATAGAGGAGATTATAAGATTTCCACGCAATATAACAATAAATGATGTAAGACATTCTCGAAGAATATTTACAGCTTGGTCTTGGGCAGATTTAAATGCAATAGGTATTTATACTGTAGAACCAGGAACAAAAGGTGATGATCTTTTTGAAATAACTTCTAGTCCTACTTATGCTTTTGATAGTGGTAATAACAAAGTAACGACCTCTTATACCACAACGGATAAAGCGTTAGCAGATGCTAATGCTGTTGATGAAGATGGTAATAACATTACTGATGCAGATGGAAACCAAGTAATCAATTATGGTTTAAAAACACTAGCTAAAAATAAAGCTAAAGAACAAGCTAATGGTTTTATAAAACGATTTAATTGGTTAGTAGAACGTAGTATTTATGATAGTAGCAAAGCTATACCTGATGCAGTAAAAACATACGTTGCAGCTATAAGAAAAGATTGTAGTGATATAGAAACTGCTATAGATAATGCAAGTGATATGACAGCATTCAAAGCATTGTATGCAGATACTGTAAATAGTGAGGGTGAGGTTACTGAGGTAAACAGAATTAACAGGTGGACAAGTGAAAGCACAGTTAAAGATTATCTTAGATAAAATAAAATCTATGTTTAAAAAGAAACGTAAAAAAGGTAAAGCTCCAAAGATAAGAGCATTTTAGTGACTATTGACCCTTTTATAGTTTGGAATTTTCTACTAACTATTATTGCATCTGGTTTTGGGTGGGCGTTTGGTAAAATGTTTGCAGAGGTTAAACGTTTACAAATTTTATTAAACAGAACAAGAGAAGACTATGCTACTAAAAAAGAATTGCATAATGAAACTAGAGAAATAAAAGAATTAATTATACGTATCGAAACAAAGCTAGATAGGTTTATCGAGAAACAAAATGGTTGATCCAGTTAGTGCTGGAGCAGCTGTACTTTCAGGAATTAAATTAGTAAAACAAAGTGTAGACTTTGTAAAGCAACAAATATCAACTTGCAATGATATAGGTGACATCATAGGACATATTGATAAAGCTATGATGGGTGAGCAACAAGCTATTAAAGCTAGAGATTCAAAAAATGTAGATCATTTTGCAACAGAAAATGTGGCTAGAGAAGTGATTGACGCTAAATTAGCTCGTGAGCAAATGAATGAACTAAGAAATCTAGTGAACCTACGCTTTGGACCAGGAACTTGGGAGTTTATATTACAAGAACGTAAGAAACGTATTGATGCAAAAAAACAAGCGATAAAAGAAGCTAAAGCAAAAAAATTAAAAAAGCAGCAAGAAATAGCAGAGTATATTAAATATGGATTAATTACTGTAATAAGTGTTGCTTTTATAGGTGTAGCTGTAGGTATAACTTTTAAATTCTTTGTATCGGTAAGCAGTCCTACTTTTGCGCATGACATGGAATATGATGATGGAACGTGCCTGGTATATAGCCCAAAATATTTTATGGTATGCATACAAGAAGGACGTTCTTATGCCGATACAGAATTATACCTGGAATATAAAAATCAACTTAATAACTGGCAAACAGAAAAGGAGTAAATATGGCATTAACAGCATTAATAGGACCAGCAACAAAACTTATAGGTAAGTTTATAAAAGACAAAGATCAAACTGAAAAGCTTGCTTTTGAGTTAAGTGCTATGGCAGAAAAACATGCTACAGAATTAGCAAAAGGACAACTAGATATTAATAAAGAACAAGCAAAACATCCTAGCTTATTTGTATCAGGCGCACGTCCAGCAATAATGTGGGTGGCTTGTCTAGGATTATTATGGCAGTTTTTTATAGGTCCAATTTTAACTTGGTTCGCTGTAATGTTTAATCCTAGTATTACTCCTCCAAGTTTAGAATTAGAAGGACTCGTCACGTTAGTTATGAGCCTCCTAGGACTCGGAGCCATGAGATCCTACGAGAAGTCAAAAGGAATAGCTAGGGACAACTTAAAGAAGTAATCCCAGAAAACAGGGATTTTTCGAGTCGTTTAAATGACCATACAATAGCATTAAAGTTTTACTGCTTATGATTGTACCTTCAAAATTATTTCAATCGTACTACAATAGAGTCTACATCCTTAGCATATAGAGATCTTGCTACTCCAGGAGTATTATCAACATAACCTTTTTCTTTTAACTTTTGGATCATTGCTGATACTTGTCCTACATATTTATATTTCATGTGTACTCTAATTTCTTCGTAGGTAGGTGGATAAGAATTATCTTTATGATAACTTTTAATATAGTCCCATACCTTTTTTTGTTTCGGTGTAAAAAAAGACATAGGTAATTTTACTTCACTCATATCTTGTCCTTTCCATAATCATTTTTTTCATCTGGCTCCATAATATAATTTCGGTAACATCTTCCACAATAGTGTCTATCATCTTCATGGATCTCTGGTTTACCTCCACAATAAAAACACTTATCTTTATTGACACTTGTTTTCCATGCATCATCAAAATGACCCATATTATATCTCCTTAACTTTTATTGACTTTGCTCTGCTAGCTTCTTTACTAGGTACAAAATATCCTTTCTTAGCTGGATTAGTTTTCCATGTTACTTTGTATCCCTCACCTTCTGCTGTAGAATGATTACCAATAATAGACATAAAATATGCAGTACATTCATCTTTAATTTTTTCACCTGATTTAATTAAAGCACATGCATCTAAATATTTTTCTGCAATCTCTGCATCCGACTCAACTAATTTTACAGGAGGTAATCCCATATCTTCTTTATAAGTATTGCTACCATCAAAAGGATCTTCTACATCATACCAGTCAACTACACCTTCTTTTTTGTATGTATCTAATCTGTCCTGGAAATCTTTACAAGCATCTGCAATACGTTCTTGCATTTGCAAATCTTGCTCGTAAATATATATTTTAAAATGCACTCCTCCATATAATGTTGGAATAGCACACCACCTATAGCCAGTACACATCATTAAACCTTGTGCCTGAACGACACCTCTATACAAAGCTGGTACGTCAGTAGGTTTAGCGCTAGTAAGTTTAGCCTCTAATATACCTGGACCGACTAAAGGTATACCACTATTATTAGGTAAGTATATCCCCTTCTCTGCGTCATCCCTGATAACGATATCATTGCCTAAGCCAATGCCATCAGGAGATCCTTGTAATGGTAGTGTGTCATGTACAACTTTTTGTTCTATATCTATTTCAGCTTTTATACCTAATACATTTGCACACGCTTTTAATATTTCATTTTCAAACGTATTACCCCAATGCATAGCACTAAATTGTGGTGCCTCGGATCTTTTATAATTTTTAGCCATAGCATCTATGCAACCCCTTAACACACTATTTTTAGTTTTATACGGATCTTGGGCATTAACAAATGGTGCTAATTGACTACATGATAATTTTGTATCGTCTGTAAGTTTACCTACCATGACCAAGCCTCCATAACTTCCATGATATAAGCAACGTACAATATTACATTTAATGCAATAAATATTACCATTAGTAATTTAACAGTTTCTACTATATACTCATAAGTATGCGTTCTGCTAAACAACCTAATCAGCCTAGTCAGATAAAACAAGGTATTACTAAAAACCTCTCGTGACCTAATATATGTTATGCGAACTAAAGACTTATCCATTATCCTTCTCCTTTTGTAATTAATCCCAGTAACCTAGGATCTTATTGTTAATATACATAAAATAGTTAAGTAAAGAAACCATGCATAACCTATTATAATATTCAAACGTTTTATCGTACATTTTTATAATCTACTTTAGGTCCATTGCGATACTTATGGTTGTAAGATTCATCAGCTTGCTCAATAAAACATCTATGCGCATCATATAATTCTGACCTTGCATAAGCAACTTTTCTATAGCCAGCAACTTTTAAACTTTTAATTTCTTCTAGTGATTGTTGTAGCTCTTTAAATATATGAATGGCTGTATCTATATGTTTAAGATATTCCATTGGAACTGTTATTCTATTAGCTGTAGAAGTATACAAACCAGTATGTTTATAAAAATCTCTATTTTGTATCTGTTTCTTTTTCATAACTTATCTTCATCCTTTTCTTAATATATCATTTATGTATTAAAATAAAATAACCATTAATTGCGCATATTATTTATAATATATTTTCCATATCATAATATGCACACATTAATCTATGAACATTATGTAAACCTATTTCTTTGTGATATAAGAAACGCACCTTACAATAAATTGACCAGAATTTTATTCGCAGATTTGTAGGTAATATAAGAACTTCCTTTTTATTATGATCATTATTTTTTTTATATATCCATCCAGCTTCTACAGAAGTTTTTATAATATCTGCTATAGCATTTCTTGTAAAATTTGTATCATTTTGTAATGACGTTAATGTGCAAAGTTTTTTAGCATAAAAATCTGCAATGACTAATCTTGATACTAAAAATCTTGCTTGTGTACTATGCATCCATGTAAGAAATTTCGTATGTAATTTTTGCAATTCTTTATCATGGTTATATAAAAACGCTCTATCTCGTGCTGACATAAAACTTCCTGTCGTATGTATACCTTTACGTTTGAGTAAATCGTTTTCTGCTAATGCTACTTTTGCTTCATACAAATAGTGTAATTTATTTGTAAATATATCTTTACTTTTATTATACTCCATAAATGCCTCCTCTTATCATTATGTTACGTAAACTTGATAACTTGTTTACAGAATTACCATCTGCATCTATACCAATCCACATATCACCTCGTATCGGTCTTACTCCCCTAGCCTGTAATTCTTTAGCTATTTCACGTAATGATGTATGTCCTAGTTTTTTTATTTTATTAATCTCTATACAAATCCTATCAGCCTCCTGATTACTTTTATCCTGGATAGCTTTAGTACCTAGTTGAGATCCTATACTAGCATTAGGACTACCAAGCTTTGTAACTTTATGTTGATTACCTAACAGATCCGTCTTTATAAAAAAACCGTCATCTTTTATTTGTTGCTTTCTAACAGCTAATGCCTTTTTAGTATTATCTCTAATACGTTGCGCCTCATGTTCTGCTAGTGTCATCATAAGTGTAAGCATCATTTTATTTGTAGCTGGATTATCAAAGTTAGGAACATCACAAGCTATAAAATTTACCTTGCTATCCATTATCTTGGTTAAAAAAGAAACGTTCCTGGCTAATCTATCCAGCCTGGCAATAATAAGAGTACAGCTTCGAGCCAGGCAATAGTCCAAAGCTTTACGCAATTCTGGTCTATGCCTATCGGTTTTTCTTCCAGACTCTTTTTCTGTGAACTCTGCTTCCATGTTCCAGTCGCCACCGTTCAAGTGCTGTTCTACTGCTACCTTTTGTGCATCCAAACCAAGGGACTGTTTGTTGGTACTAACTCTATAGTATGCAACGTATCGTCCCTTGTGTGGTTTGCCAGCTTTATTTCTAACCAATGTATGACTCCTGTAAAAATTTATTAGATATGTTTGTTAATCTGATTTTATCTTGTGCCTTACATATAATGGATAGTAATTTCATACCTTCAATTTTGTTTGATGCTATGCAATTAATTAACTGATCCACTATATTTTTTTCTGTGTTATTTAGTTCTTTGTATCTGTTATTCACTAAGCTACCTCCTTTTGTTTTTTGATTGTTAAGATAAAATAACCACAACAGTTACTAACGTTGTAACCGATAAAGTCATTGTCCTCATATTTTGTTATAAAGTCCCTAGCTGTGCCTGTGCTATTAGTAAAGTAAGCACCTTCGATACCTAATGTGTATCTTAAATCTCTGGTAGTTTCTTTTGCTATCCTGAAACTTTTATCGGTACAAGGTTCACAACCATCTGTCATACCGTCAAATTTACTCCTAGTTGATATGAATAGTTGATCCCTATTCTTTCTAATAAAAGCTTTAAGTGTGTTTTTATTAACTAGCATATTAGTCCTTTCTGTTATGTTTGTTTTTTGTATCTTAAATTTATCTTTTATCATCTACTATACATATAGTCCCATTTTGGTACAATTGCAAGACCTAAACGGTACTTTTTTTAATGAAACCCCTGTAAGGTGCAGAAAACAAGGAAAAAAAAATGAAAATAATTGAAAAACATTTAAGACTTTCAGCAGATGTTTGTGATTTATTGCAGCAAAAAAAAATAATGAGCAGACGTTCAGAGTCCTCGATAGTGGATGAAATATTGAGGGAGCATTTAAGTCATAAACTTTCTAGCAACGTACAGAAGATCGTAAAAAAAGCCGACACAATTATTAAACAACAAGGAGAATGACAATGGAAAATTTAGATTTAGGTAATGAAGCAGTATCTTATATGGGATATAAAGCGCAAGCAAAAACATGGGTAGTAGACGGTACCGAATGTAATATAAAAAAACTGTTAATAGATCCTGAAACTATAAGAATAGGACAAGGTAAATTAGCAGCTGGTGTTGCACCAGATTGGAAGTGGAATGAATATCCAGGTGAAAAAGTAAAGCTTATGGATGGATATAAAAAAGCTTTTTGTATTACTGTATATCTTTCTGATAAGTATGGAGCGCCTGAAAATAGCTGGAAGGATTGGATTACCAATCAAAGAGCATCAAGAGAGGCATTATCAAGAGTATGGAAAGACATTAACTCAGGTATGGCAAGCAATAAAGGTAAGATGGCAATAATAGAAGTATCTGATATTAAGCCTGAGAAATTTGGAGAGGCAACAGTCAACGTACCAGTATTTAAATTAGCTGGTTGGGCTGATAAACCAGGTGAAACAAAGAAACCAGAACCGAAAATAGAACTTAAAGATGATCTTGAGTTTTAGGAAATGTCAAAATGGTCGGCAAATATAAGAGCCGTTGCCAAGCATTTTTGGGGAGAGCCGAGCAAAGAAACCAAAACAGAATTAAGGTTCGGCTCTCAGGGATCAAAGACGGTTAATTTAGAAGATGGTACCTGGTATTGCTTTGAAACGGAAGAAGGTGGTGGTGTAGTGGATCTAGTTAAAAAACAGTTACCAGATGTTGACGTAGCACAATTTCTGGAAGAAGTAATCAAGCTACCAAGAAATACAGAAGATGAGGTTTTTGAAGAAGCATTTAACAGTAGCAAGGAAACCGTTTACGATTACCAGGATCAGGAAGGCAATACTATATACCAGGTAGTGCGTTACGAACCTAAGACATTCAGGCAACGTAGACAGCATAATGGACAAACAGTATGGAACCTACAAGGTGTAACTTTACTACCGTATCGTCTACCACAAATAGCAGAAAACAAAGACAAACCAGTATACATAGTAGAGGGAGAAAAGGACGTACTCAGGTTAGAAAGCCTGGGTATATTAGCAACGTGCAATAGTGGTGGATCAGGTAAATGGACTAAAGAACACAGCCAATACTTGAAAGATAGGGATGTAGTTATTATCCCTGATAATGATGAACCAGGGCAAAAACATGCCAGGGTTATTATCTCTAGCTTACAGCCGTTAGCAAAGAGTATTAAGTTGATAAAATTACCAGGAATACAGCCAAAAGGAGATGTATTTGACTGGTTAGAAAAGCATAATATTAAAGATTTATTGGAACTTGTAGAACAAACAAAAGTATTATCAGACCAGCCTATAACTCCGATACCGATTATGTCGATACAGGATGTAATGAATATGGAGCCTGTACCTTGGTTAGTCCAGGACTATATCCCAGAAAACAGCATGGCAATGGTATATGGAGCGCCTGGAAGTGGTAAAACATTCCTGGCATTGGATATGGCATTACACATAGCACATGGCATGAGTTGGAACGGTAAAGATATTAACCAGGGAGAAGTATTTTACATAGCTGGTGAAGGTGTTGGAGGACTACGTAAAAGGCTACAAGCCTGGCATAAATACCATGAGAAAGAGGCAAAAGCGCCATGTCATATTATCCCACAAGCTGTCGGATTATTGGATCAGAAAGAGATGGATCAATTAGTAGAAACGATCCACAAGATTAGTAAGGACAAGGTTAAGCTGGTTATATTTGATACGGTAGCCAGGTGTTTAACTGGGGATGAGAACTCAGCCCAGGATATTGGTGAGGCAATAAAACAAATGGATAAGATCCGTCAGCAATTTAACTGCGCTGTACTCCCTATTCATCATTCAGGAAAAGACAGGGATCGTGGTGCCAGGGGATCAACAGCATTGATTGGTGCTGTAGATGTATCGTTAAAGGTAGAAAGATTGGATCAATTAGTAGCAATGGTTACAGAAAAGCAGAAGGATGCAGAGGCGCAAGATGCCCTACTCTTTGAAACGCATACTATTTACACAGATGAATTAGGTTTAGGAGATGAGTCTAGCCTGGTATTTAAAGCAACAGAGCAAAAGATGTCGTCTAAATCTAAATTAACCTCGGCACAAAAGGAAACATTGCATGCATTACGTAAGGCAATAGAAGAGAAAGGACAAAGACCAGGTGGCAAAGTTCCAGGTCTTGCTGTCACAGAGTCGGTATGGAGAGAGTATGCATATCAGCGTTCTATTACAGGATCCGATAGTCAGGACGCTAAGCGTAAGGCATTTGTAAGAAGTGCAAAAAGCCTATTACAAACAGGACAAATCGACAAATATAACGATTGGTGCTGGGACAAGACGGACAAGCCAGGACAAACAGAAAATGTCCTGGTAAAAGACCAGAAATCTGGGAATTATTGGTATGACGGACAATAGAGCATGGCAAAATATGTCCAGGACGGACAGGACAGAACACTATAGGTTCTGTCTGTTGTCCTGGTATGCCCAAGACAGAGGACATTTATGAACCGTAAGATAGTACAAAAGGTAGATGACGTAGCTGTAGCAATGGAAAAGAAATATGGCTACAACTCCAGGATGTTGGATCTTGTGCCAAAGGAACTTGAGGTTAAGTTTACAAAAGCGCTGCAACAATTTAATGAGGCAATAGGACGTAATGATGCAACAGCTATGGATAGATATGGTGAAGCATTAATACGTGGTTATCAGGCATTGGATAAGATTGCAGCAAAATCGGTACATAGTGTGTGGAAGGTCAGACATACTTCAGGGACACTTGTTACTGTGTACCAGGGTGCTATCCCTAGAACACCATCAGATGGATCTATATGCATGAGTATTGAGGAGATACTGAAGTTTGTACCAGCAAGTATAGTCAAAGTTAAAGAGCATTTTCCAAAGAGTAAAGTCCTGAAAACAAAAGATGAGGTACCATTTTGAGAAGTACCAAGCCAGTTATAGTGCAATCTAAACCAGAAACCAGGTTATATTCTGTGCTACCAGCAAGAGCAATACAGGATGATTTCCTACACGCTACAACATTAAGAGTGCTAGGAGCAATATGTCTACATACTAATAAGTATGGGATCTGCTTTCCATCTAGGATCACACTTGGACGACATGTATCCAGGACTCCTAAAACAGTTTCATTTCATGTTTCCAGGTTAATTAAGTTAGGATACATCAGGAAGCTACAGAAAAGAGATTACAGGCTCAAAGGAAAGCCCAGGAAATCTAAGTATGCTACTAATAGATACCAGGTATTATACGAAGGTAAGAAGACTAAACTACCAAGTATGGAACAGTTCTATGCGCCAAGACCAAAGGTAGCTGAGGAGTTTCCAGAGGACAAACAACCTGTTACACATAAAAGTAGGGATTTAAAGGGATTGGCACAACGAAAAAACCTCATTTACAGTATCGCACAAGCATTTTGTACAGGAATAGAACAGGCAAGTTCTGTCCATAAAATACCAGATAAC